>Ga0210057_1001495_pt1 | contig 35267 bp, 32 predicted proteins | sample CryGeyCG2114_010_2_FD_183968 | JGI IMG/M metagenome (GOLD analysis project Ga0210057, IMG submission 183968) | Groundwater microbial communities from aquifer - Crystal Geyser CG10_big_fil_rev_8/21/14_0.10 (SPAdes) (version 2) | ecosystem: Environmental > Aquatic > Deep subsurface > Groundwater ... | reverse complement strand
TGGCGCGCAGAAATAATTTAGAACGAAAAAAATGAGAAATGGCTAATTTGATTCTGAAGCCCAATGGGGGCTTTTTACCCAACGGTACCCAATATTCATCCAAGATTCCCTCCTTCAAACCGCCTACGGCGGAGTTATGAATTATAAGTTATAAATTATAAATGACAAATGTAAAATATTATAAACCTAATTTTGCTTCGACTTTTTCTACTCTTGTTTTTTGCCCTAAAAGCAACATTTTCTGCTCTTCTAATTTTTTGTCAACCGTATCAAATCTTTCATCAATCGTATCAAACCTTTCGCCGTGTTCTTTTAATTTTTCTTCAATGTTAGCAAACTTAACATCATGCTCTTTTAATCTTTTGTCAATCTCTTTTAATTTTTCTTCAATAATAACAAACTTGATATCATGCTCTTCTAATTTTGCCTCAATCGTGTCAAATCTTTCGTCATGTTCTTCTAACTTTTCTTTAATACTACCATATTGTTCACCAATAACACTAATACGCCCCATTAAATCCTCTTGCGAAACCATAACTTCTCTGGCGGTAAATTCTTTTTTTGGCATATATCTTATTATCCTAAGTTAAGTTGAAAAATCCTGAGCGAAGTCGAAGGGTTGAGAAATTATCAAAACAATCTATCTACCTTTAATATATAATATCATTTATTAACAGTCAAATTTGTCAAGAGGCGATTATTATGAATAATGGCAGGAGCTGAAGGAGTCGGACCTTCGACTAGGGTTTTGGAGACCCTTATTTTACCGTTAAACTAAGCTCCTGTATCCGCCGAGGGTGGATAGTTTGTTATACTCTTACTTCTGGGCTTTGGAAACTTTCGCCTCTTTGTGAGGCGTTTGCTTACGACATTGCTTGCAAAACTTATTCAACTCTAATTTCTCCTTATTTTCCGTCGGATTTTTAGAAGTGATGTAATTGATATGACTGCAATCGGCGCATTTCAAGTTGAGAAGTATTCTTTTGGTTTTTGCCACTTCGACTCCTATCTATTCTTTCTAACGACTAACGACCAATGACTAATGACTAAAATTTGGCTGTGCCAAATTTTTATGTGGAGCCCGAGAAGGGAGTTGAACCCTTGGCCTACTCCTTACCATGGAGTTGCTCTGCCTCTGAGCTACTCGGGCAAGATTAGCTATTAGCCATTTGTCGTTAGCTCTTAGCATTTCCAACGACCAATGACTAAAGACCAATGACTAACGACTAACGACTAACGACTAACGACTAATTCAATGGTGCTGGGGGAGGGATTTGCACCCCCGAAGGCTTGCGCCAGTTGATTTACAGTCAACCCCGTTTGACTACTTCGGTACCCCAGCGAATGAGCTATTGGCTGTTAGTCGTTAGCTGTTAGCCGACACCCAGCTCCTCCTCTAACGACCAATGACTAATGACTAACGACTAAAGACCAATGACTAACGACTAACGACTAATTCAATGGAGCCCCCAGAGGGAATCGGACCCCCGTCAGCAGTTTACAAAACTGTCGCTTTACCATTAAGCTATGGGGGCGAATGAGCTATTGGCTGTTAGTCGTTAGCTGTTAGCCGACATCCAGCTCCTCCTCTAACGACCAATGACTAATGACTAACGACTAATGACTAACGACCAATGACTAATTCCTCCCCTTATCTTAGCACAAATTTATCTGAATTTCAATCCTATGTCATGGTTCAATACATAGGAAACACTTTTCTTTTAGCGAGCCTTTTGGCTAAGAAAACCGTGTTCCGCCAAAGGCGGATAAACTCCGGCGAAGCGGGCAAGGTCTCCGACGTTACGTCGGAGGAGCGAGGCCGAGACCCGAGCAGTGGTCGCCACGCTGGGGCGACCAACGGCGTGTTTTCGTGACAAGAGGCGAGCGTTTAAGGCATTACCCATGTATCTGGACATCTACATCCTAACTTCTCCTGAGCTTATTCATTAATTTTCTAAAATGGCGGTTGTTCGGCTGTAAATCAAGCGCTTTTTGCAATGACATTTTAGCGTTGGCCCGTTCTTTCAGCCCCAAATATGCTTTGGCTAAATAGTAATAGTCAAAACAATTACTTCGTTCAATATCCAAAGCCGTCTGAAAGGCCTCTTTAGCGTCTTTATAATTGGCTAAATTTAAATAGATTTGCCCCAACCGCTGGTAAATTTTAACATTTTTAGGGTCTTTTGCGGCGGCCTGACAAAAATATTCCTCCGCCCGTTTCCAATTGCCTTTTTTGAAGAAGATTTCCGCCTGCTCAAATTGAGTCAAATTTCTCTGCGGCATTGCTCCGACTTTGGGCATTTTGCGCAAAAATAAAATCAAAATTAAAGCCAAAGCAACAATAATCGCAATTTCATAAATCATACCTTCTCACCCTCCAAATTAACCTCAACGACAGCTTTGGTGTCATCATCAAGCTGAATTAAAACGGTTTTTTTAATAATGTTTAATCCGGTTACTTTGCCCTTGCCCATTTTGGTTTTAAAAGTTGAACCAATGGCCGGCAACTCTTTAATATTTTCTTGATATTCTTTTATTTCATAAGAAAGACAGCACATTAATTTGCCGCACAGCCCGGTAATTTTGCTTGTGCCTAAATGCTCCAACTGCTGAATTTGCGCCATATCCAAAGTGACCGACTTCATATTTTTTAAAAATTTGGCGCAGCAAAGTTCCCGGCCGCACTTGCCTATTCCTTTCAAAATTTTGGCTTCATCGCGCGGGCCAATTTGCTGCAAACGAATTAATTTTTGGAAAGCTCTGACTAAATCTGAAACTAAAGAACGAAAGTCAACCCTGCCCTCGGCACTGAAATAAAAAGTCAACTTTTTCTCATCGGGCGATAAATCAGCGTCAATTATTTTCATCGCCAAATTATGTTCAACTATTTTTTGGCGCGCTTGCGAAATATATTTTTTTGCTTGTTCTTTTAATTGAGCAAGTTTGGTTTTATCCTCGCTGTTGATTTTTCGCAAAATACTGCCCTCGCCTTTCTCCAAAGTGAGCGCTTCTTTTTTACAGCCCTTACAGGGTTCATTGATAATTGCGGCTACTTCCATCCCCTGCGGTGTGTCCACAAGTACGCTGTCGCCCGGCGCAATTTTGTCAGCGCTTTCATATTGATAAACTTTGCCCGTGGTTTGAAATTTAGCTAATAGTTTTTTGCTCATACCTCTCCAATAGACCCAAATCTTGCTTTTTTTTATCGTGAAACGATAAAAATAAATTCTCTAATAAAAGTTGCTTATTAACGTTGGTGACCAGCAGTTTTTGCGCCTGCCAAATAGCATAAATATTATTTTGTACATCGTGGCCAGTGATTAATAAACGCTGCAAAGTGGACAGCCACCAATTTAAAATTAGATTTAAATCCGGTTCAGCGGCCATTTTTTTGGCAATTTCAAATTTAGTTTTTAAGCTGGCTGGTAAAATCTTATCCAAATTATATTTTTGCAGTAAATCATCGGCGATTGCAAGAGGAGCCTGTTTGAGACGAATTTTCTGACAGCGCGAGGCGATGGTAGGAAAAACATTTTGCAAATTGGCTACTTCTAAAATTAAAATGGAATCGGCCGGCGGCTCTTCTAAAGTTTTCAACAGACAATTAGCGGCTTCAGCGGTCAGGTTGTCGGCTTGCAAAATGACGGCAATTTTATGAGGCGAACTGTGGGGTTTGAGGTTGAGTTGGTGGCGCAGCAGTCGGATTTCGGCAATGCTAATATGGCCATCTTTGGCGGGCCTGACCCACATTATATCAGGGTTTTGAATTTTTAAAAGTGTCACAATTTTAGCTATCAGCTGTTCTTGTTCTAAATTATCCCCACCTAACAATAAATAGGCATGCGAAAGTGTATTTTGTTTAATTTGACTTTCTAATATTTTTAATGCATTCATAACAATTCAAGTTTATTGTACCAATAATATTAGGTTTGGCAAAGGCATTTTTACTTGACATTTGCAATATACTTCAGCTATAATGAAACAAACGGGTACTCCAAAAGCTTTCCAAGTCGAGGAGAGGTCGCTACCCTAAAAATTTAATCACATTCATCGGAGAACAAATTGGATTTCCAAGACAAAACACTCACCTGTAAGGAATGCGGAAAAGATTTTACCTGGACTGCCGGAGAACAGCAATTTTACCAAGAAAAACAATTGCAAAATCCCCCTGCTCGCTGCAAAGATTGCAGAAGTGCCAGGAAACAGAGCCGCTTTGGCAGGAGTGATGTACAATTTGAAATCACCTGCAAAAATTGCGGCAAACAAGACACTGTCAATTTCAAACCCCGCGACCCCTCCTCAGTTTTGTGCACCGAATGCTTCCGCAAAGAAAGACAAGCTGGCGAAGGCCAAGTTAAAGAAGAACCTGCTGAAAGTCAAGTTAAAGAAGAATCTGCTGAAGAAAAAGTCAAAGAAGAAGTTAAAGAAAAAAAAGAGTAAGAACAACAGGTGTTTTAAAAAAACAAAAAACCGTCTTTGTGGCGGTTTTTTGTTGAAACGTTCTTCTATTGATCTTTGCGAAATTGCCGAAGACAGGCAGTGCAAATCATGCGGCCTTGATTTTTTTGCAAGTTGGGATAAATTACTCTTTTAGTTTTATGTAATGATTTAGGTCTATTATAAGAAGCGCCTGATCCTTTGTCACAGATATAGCAGCGCTGCTGCCCTTTCAAAGTCACTATTACTTTCATTTTTTCTCCAATAATTTTAGGTTTGACTGTCTATTAAGGCTATGTTAGCATAAATTTAGAAAAAGAGCAAGTATGTTATTATTAAGTCTTTTTCGAAACCCTGCTGAATTTGTTTTTTTTATCGTGGCAATTTTCTTGGCTTTGTCAGTGCACGAATCGGCGCACGCTTGGACGGCTAATCTTTTTGGCGATCCGACCGCCAAACAAGCAGGCAGAATTTCTCTAAATCCCTTTGCCCACTTGGACCCGATGGGAACGCTTTTTTTACTTTTGCTGGGTTTTGGCTGGGGCAAACCTGTACCGGTTAACCCCAATAATTTTAAAGAGCCGAAAATTGATGAGCTGACAGTGGCGTTGGCCGGTCCCGTCTCCAATCTGATTTTTGCCGCTATTTTCGGCTTAATTATCAGATTTATTCCTATGCCTGAAATACTGACCACCTTTCTATATATAGTAATATTAATCAATTTGGTTTTGATGACATTTAACCTCTTGCCTATCGCCCCCCTAGATGGTTCAAGAATGGTCAGTGTTTTTTTGTCGGATAAGGCCTACCTCATTTTTCAGCAGTGTGGCATGCCGCTCTTGTTGACATTAATTTTGCTTACTTATGTCGGCGTGCCAATTTTATCTCAAATTTTAAATACGGTTGTTGGCGGAGTTTTTAGAATTTTAACAGGCACAAATCTAACACCATTTTAATAAGGTTATGATATAATTGGAAGTGAGTTAAGATGGAAACTAAATCCCAAGCACCAAATAACAAACAATATCAAAATTCAAAAAACCAAAATTCAAAACATTTTAAGTTTATAACATTGGAGTATTAAATATTGTAATTTGTTTGGGATTTGGAAATTGAAATTTGGAATTTAAAATGCCGGGGATTGGCGCAGTTGGCAGCGCGCACGCATGGGGTGCGTGAGGTCAGGAGTTCGAGTCTCCTATCCCCGATTTCGGCGGACAGGCGAGTTCCCACCACTCCGATATTAAAAAGAGAGGGGTATTTTGTCAATAGATTATAGCATGCGATTTATTCGCATCACAACTTCCGATAAAATCGCTGACCGATTTATAACTTGCCAGGTCCATAAGGCCTTAGAAGAAAGTTCGTCAATGGGCGATGTTCTTTCTTTGATTGAGATTTTAAATCCTTGGTTCCCTACCTCGCAAATCGGTCAGACCATGATAAATATTTTAATTCGCGAATATTATCGTTCCGAATCAACATCTGACTTGGAAAATTTCGAAAATGCGCTACAAAAAGTCAATGAAGCTTTGGTCCAAATTACCCAGGAAGGCGAAACAGATTGGATTGGCAATTTAAATGCCGTTTTGGGGGTGGTCAACCAGAACCAACTTCATCTTTCGCAAACCGGCAAAGCCAAGGTTCTGCTTTTCCGCGACAACCAAGTTTCACATGTCACCGAAGAAACTGCTGCCAGCGAGCCGCATCCTTTGCATACCTTTTCCAACATTACTTCCGGAACTTTGAACCTGGGCGATAAAATATTAATCGCCTCACCCGGATTTTTTGAGAATTTTACACTGCCGGCGCTCAACAACATTATGTCTGCAAAAAAAATATCCGAGGCGGCGGTTGAAATTGTCAAAAAGCTTCAAAAAACCAGAATTAAAAATGTCAATTTGTTGATTTTTGCCATAACTGCCAAAAAAGTTGCCGAGCCAAATTTTAAAGATACTTTCTATTTAGACCAACCGCTGGAAAGCGCCTCACAAATTTTAATCAAGATATTAACAAAATATATTTGGCCAGCTGTTAGATTTGTTTTTAAATCAATTTACAAAGCTCTGGCTAAAATCGGTCGGTTTGTGTCTAAAAAGATTTTTTCTAAAGTGCGGGCCATCAAAAAAAGCCAACAACCACCCCAGGAGAGTCCGCAAACCTTGCCTGCCAATGCGAATTTGGGCTATAAAATCACTCATTACGAGCAACAAAAAACAAAGAAAAATTACTTTGCCTTTTTAGGCAGATTTTTTTCTAAAATTGCCAAAATTTTCAAATTCTTAAAAGCTAAAGAAAATCGTTCCATTGCATTTGTGGCGCTGGCGGCTGTCTGTCTTTTGGTTTTAGTTATTGCTTTGAATCTCAACAAAAGTCAACACAAACTGACAATTTCCGAATCACAAGCCAGACAAACAATTGAGCAGGCCACAAATACCTTGAAGCAAGCTAACATCTCTCTTTCTGTTGGCGACAAAGCCCAAGCGCAAAAATTATTAGTTGACTCCATCACCAAAGCCCGTGAAGTTAAAGATTATCCGCTAGCCGCTCAAGACAGCGCCCGTATAATTTCTCAAGCGCAAGAAAAATTAGACGAGCTGGTTGCCATAAAAAGGTTGTCCAACCTTAAAGAAAAAGCTAATTTTAGCGGTTCGGCTTTGATTTTTGAATCCGGTAACGGCATTTATACGGTTGACCCCAAAACCAACAAAATCTACCGAGCGTCTTTAATTGACGGCCGCGTCGGGCAGGTTGCGGAATTACCAAGTAAAGAAGGAACAATTAAAACTTCGACGTTGTTTGCGCAGAACAAAAGCATTTTGCTTTATACCAGTTTACAAAAAATGTTTCAGTACAAAATTGACACGATGAAAATCGAGCCAGTAACTATTAAAGACAACAAGCCGTTTGAAAATGCCCAAAATATTTTTACCTATTTTTCCAACATTTACTTGCTTGACCCAGCCAGCTCGCAAATTTATAAACACTCGTTTGTGGACAATGAGTATTTGCCCGGTAGTGTTTATACTTCTTCGCAAACTACTGATTTAACAACCGCAGTTTCCTTCGCCATAGACGGCGATTTGTACATTCTTAACGCGGCCGGTGATGTGACTAAATTAAGCCGCGGCCGCAAAGTTGATTTTAAAATTTCCGATATTCCCGAGCCGGACGCCACCATAAAACAACCGCTGAAAATTTACACCGACTCGGAAGCAAAATCTATTTACATCTTGGACGCCGGCCTCAACCGCATTTTGGCATTTGCCAAAGATGACAGTAAATATGTCCAACAGTTTATTTTTGAAGGTCTCAATATCAAAGATTTTACTTTGAATTTAAAAGCAAAAAAGCTTTGGGCCTTGGCTGACAATAAGCTTTATGAAATAGAGCTCTAAGTTTACATTTTATCGGGCGCAGAAATACCCATTAAGTGCAAGCAATTTTCTAAAACCTGCTTGCAGGCGAGCACTAAAGCTAACCGACTGTTGATAACTTTTTTCTCAATTGGATTTTTGTCCGACGGCAAGACATGACATTGTTCGTAAAATGAATGAAAAAGATCTGCCACCTGCTTGCAGTAAAAAGGCAACCTTTGCACTTGCCAATCAAATGCCGTGTCGGCTAATATTTCAGGATATTGAACCAATTTCTTAGCCAGCGCCAATTCTTCCGCTTGGCTAAATTCTATCTCACTTAAAACCAGGTTTTTAATTAATCCTTGCTGTTGCGCTTTTTTCAAAATACTGCACAGGCGCGCGTGGGCGTACTGGACATAAAAAACAGGATTTTTTGCCGAGCGTTCTTGCGCTAAATTCAAATCAAAATCCAGGTGCGTGGAAAGCGCATAGGAAAGAAAGAAAAATCTGGTCACATCCAGCCCGACTTTATCTATCAGCTGGTCCAGAGTCACAAAAGTGCCCGAGCGTTTGGACATTTTTTCCTCTTGGCCGTTTTTAACCAGACGCACCAATTGATTAACTAAAATTTCAATTTGCCCCTGCCAAAAAATTTCGCTGCTTAATATTTTTAAGACCTTTTCTATACGCGGTTTGTGTCCGGCGTGGTCAGCCCCCAAAATATCAATCAAAATATTGAAGCCACGCTGCATTTTATTTAAATGATAAGCAATATCACAGACAAAATAGGTGTACTGGCCATCTGATTTAATTAGTACATCGTCTTTTGACTCGCCCAACTTTGTAGTTTTAAGCCACGTAGCACCATCGTGGTGGTAAATTAAACCGGCTTTGTCTAAAATGCCTAAAGTATGTTCAATCGCCCCCTGCTGTTGCAAGGATTTTTCGGAAAAATAGTGGTCAAATGACACACCCATTTTGTCAATTGACGGCCGCAGGTATTCCTCCAGAATAATTGCCGCCGCGGCCTGGCCGACTTGGACGGCATTCTCACCGGTAATTTTTTTGGCCAATTGCTTGACGTATTCCCCCTGGTACAAATCCTCATCCAACTTTTTGCCCAGTTTAATGGCTAAAATTGATTTGCCCAAATTTTCAATTTGAGTACCCGTATCATTAACGTAATATTCCCTACTGACATGATAACCCTGGCTTTTCAAAACATTGGCCAAAACGTCGCCGAAAAAGCCGCCGCGGCCGTTGCCCAAAGTCAAAGGGCCGGTGGGATTGGCGGAAATAAATTCAACCAAAACTTTCATATCAGCGCCAAAATCAGAGTGACCAAAGTTTCGTTTTTCTTTTAAGATTTGACCAATGACGCTGGCTAAACATTGCCCGCTTAAATAAAAATTGATAAAGCCCGCTTTAGCTTCCACCTTGGCCAACATTTGAGCTTGGCCAAGCTTGTCAACCATAGCTTGCGCCACTTGGGTCGGAGATTTTTTCTGCTGTTTGGCAAGAGTAAAAGCCAGATTAGTGGAATAATCGCCAAATTTTGTTTGGGGATAATCAATACGAATTTTATTAATTTCAACTTTAAATTGAGCACTTAACAGTTTTCGCAAAGCATCTTTAATCATAAAATAACCTTGGCGAATTTCCTTTTCCCCACCTGCACAATGGCGCCATTGGCAAGCTCGATTTTAACGAAGGGGTCTTTCAAAATTTTATCGGCCACCTTGACTGCGCCCTGCAAAATCAGTCTTTTTGCTTCTGAACGGCTATCTGCCAGCTTTAATTCTACCAGTAAATCAGCTAAAATTGCTTGCTTGCTGCTGATTTTAACCTCGGCAATGACAGACGGCTTTTCCTTGTTTTTGAAAATTTTATTAAATTCTTCCTCTGACGCTTCAGCCGCGGCAACATGATGATAGGTTTCAACTATTAATTTACCAAGTTTAGCTTTTAAATCCCGTCTGGCTTGCGAATTTTTGTACTCGTTTTTAATCAGTTGGAGACCTTTGACAGAGATATTGGTGCAAAGCTCAAAATACGGCACAATTAATTCGTCTGGGATTGACATAACTTTGCCGTACATTTGATCCGGGCTGTCGGTTAGAGCAATGAAGTTGCCCAAACTCTTGCTCATTTTCTCTTTACCGTCGGTGCCCAGCAGATATTTTGTCATTACAATTTCCTGCTGGTTCTGGCCAAAGGCACGCTGGATATGTCTGCCCATGAGAAGATTAAATTTTTGATCCTGCCCACCAACTTCTACATCCGCTTTCACCGCCACTGAATCATAACCCTGCAAAACCGGATAAATCAGCTCGTGCATGGCCAAAGGCAAATCTTTAGACAGACGGTTTTTAAAAGTTTCGTGGGATAAAATAACGTTGACGCTCACTTTGGATAAAATGCCAAAAAAATCGGCCAAATTCATTTTGCCAAACCACTCGCTTTGTCTGTGCACTTCCGTAGCATCCGGATCTAAAATTTGAAAAACTTGGGCAAGAAAAGTTTTAGCGTTTTCTTCAACTTGCTTTGAAGAAAGGGCCGTTCTTGTTTTCAGTTTTCCAGATGGATCGCCTATTTGGGCAGTGAAATCGCCGAGCAAAAATACAATTTTATGACCTAATTGCTGAAACTGCGCCAATTTGCGAATTGGCACGGCATGGCCAAGATGAATTTCAGGGGTGGTCGGATCAATACCATATTTAATGCGCAATTTTTTGCCTGAGGCCAATTTTTTTTCCAAATTTTCTTTGGCAATAATTTCGGCCACCGATTTTGTCAGTAGCTCATCTTGCTGCATATTACTCCTTTTGCTTGAATTATATCGTCAATAGCATTATAATGTAAAGCAGAATTTAGTAATTAGTAATGGGTTAATTAGTTATTTAGGAATAGAATTAAATATTCCCAAATAATCCATTATCAACTAACCAATTAACTAACTGTAAGGTAAAAATTTATGTTGGGATTGAAAAATTTTCTTAGAAAAAATAAAAATTTTCCGGCAAAATTTAAGTTAAGAAATTTAAGGAAATTAACTTTAAAAGACTGGGGCAAGCTTTTCCTAAAAATCTTTTTAGGATTTATAATCTTCATTGCCCTGCTTTTTATTTGGTTTTCCAAAGACCTCCCCACCCCCAGTAAAGTCAAACATCTAAAACAAGCTGCTTCTTCGCAAATTTTAGACCGAAATGGCAATTTGCTTTATGCCATTTCCGGCGAGAAAAGAAGGATTTTGCTTAACTCAAAAGATGTGCCGCAAAATGTCAAAGATGCGACAATATCTTTGGAAGATAAAAATTTTTACCACCATTTTGGCGTTAATTTTAGCTCTATTTTCCGCGCCGTCGTTAACAATATCCTAAACCGCAAATCAATTCAGGGCGGCTCAACCATTACTCAGCAGTTGGTTAAAAACACCCTGCTTTCGCCACAAAGGACTTTTTCTCGCAAAATCAAAGAAGTGATTTTGTCTATCGAACTGGAAATTTTCTACTCCAAAGAGCAAATTTTAACCATGTATCTTAACGAAATCGGCTATGGTTCCAACTCCTACGGCATTGAAGCGGCGGCCCGCACTTATTTTGGCAAAACTGCTAAAGAGTTAACACTGGCTCAAGCGGCCACTTTGGCTTCAATACCGCAACTGCCAACTTACTACTCTCCTTACGGCGCGCACACAGATAAACTTTTTATCAGAAAGAATTATGCCTTAGAGCGCATGGCGGCGCTCAAATATATCACTAAAGAAGAAGCGGATAAGGCAAAAGCGGAAAAAATAACTTTTATTCCTAAAAGTGAAAATATCCTGGCGCCCCATTTTGTGATGTATGTTCGGGAATATTTGGTTGATAAATACGGTGAAAAAATGGTGGAAGAAGGCGGTCTTAAGGTAACCACCACACTTGACCCCGATAAACAGCGTGCGGCTGAACAAGCAGTCGCCGCGGCCGTGCCTAAAATTAAAAAATCAGGCGGCTCCAACGCGGCCTTGACGGCAATTGACCCAAAGACCGGACAAGTGTTAGCCATGGTTGGCTCCATTGACTATTTTGACGTACAAAATGAAGGCAACGTTAATGTGGCCACCTCTGAACGTCAGCCGGGCTCGGCCTTTAAACCGGTTGTTTATGCCACCGGTTTTCAGGACAAATATAACCCTGCTTTCATTTTGTATGACTTAAAAACTGATTTTGGCGGCGGCTATTCGCCTGACGACTACGATGGTAGAAACCGTGGCCCGGTGACTGTGCGCCAAGCCCTTGCCCAATCGTTAAACATTCCTGCCGTCAAAATGTTAGGGCTGGTTGGCATTAACAAGGTTTTAGATAACGCCCACAAAATGGGCATAACCAGTTTAAATCAGCCGGAAAGATATGGTTTGTCCTTGGTTTTAGGCGGCGGCGAAGTCAAGTTGGTTGACTTAACCACTGCCTACAGCGTTTTTGCCAACCAAGGCAAACTGGCGCCGACAACCCCAATTTTAAAAATTGAAGATTCCAGCGGTAAGGTTTTAGATGAGTTTAAAGAAGACAAAAAAAATGTTTTAGACCCGCAGGTTGCCTATCAAATCTCTTCAATTTTAATTGACAACGGCGCGCGCGCCCCAATTTTCGGCAGCCGCAGCGCCCTTTATTTTTCTGACAGACAAGTGGCCGCCAAAACTGGCACCACCAACAACTACCGCGACGCTTGGACAATGGGCTACACGCCATCTTTAGCCGCCGGCGTCTGGGTGGGAAATAATCGTAACCAGCCGATGGACGGGGCAGCCGGTGCGATGGTGGCGGCACCAATTTTCCATCAATTTATGGAAACTGCTTTAGCCAATACGCCTAATGAGCAATTTAGCCAGCCAGATGGCATCCAAGACGTAACAGTTGATAAATTGTCTAATAAATTACCCACCCAATATTCGCCGGAAACCCTCACCGATATTTTCGCCTACTGGCAGGTGCCCAAGGACTACGACGACATTCATATTCGGGTGAAAGTTAACAAAATTAACGGGAAAAAAGCGACTGATTTAACTCCCGCCTCCTTAACTGAAGACCGGTTATACACCAATATTCATAGCGAAAAACCAGATTATCCAAATTGGGAAGGGCCAGTTTTAGCTTGGGCGAGAGCCGCAGGCCTTGAAAATTTCCCGCCCAAAGAAGAAGATGATATGTACTCTTCGGCTGACAAAAGCCCTATCGTCTCTATAACCTCGCCTCAAAACAACGCCAACCTAACCGGCAATGTAGAAATTAAGGCCAGCGCCAGCGCCGCCTACCAGATTGGTTCTGTTGAGTTTTTTATAGACAATATTTCCATCGCCACGGACACCATTTCGCCTTACTCTGTTGTTTACAATATGAATAATTTATCCAACGGCAGCCACCAAATTAAAGCAGTTGCCACCGACCATAACGGCGCCAGCTCCCAAAATGAAATTACTGTTAATGTTGCCAAAAGCGCCAATGCCTTTTCAATTTCGGCTGTTTCTGTTACTGGAACCACCAGTAATTCTGTAAAAATAACCTGGAATACTTCGGAAAGCGCCACATCCTTGGTTTTATATGATATAACTTCCGGCAACTTACAAAAAAGCACCGGTGAGGGCAGTATGATAACCTCTCATACCGTCATGCTCATTTCACTTATGCCAAACACCACCTATTACTTTAAAGTTAAAGGCACAGATGCCTTAGGCAATAATGCTGAGAGCGCTGAAAATAGCTTCAAAACTAGCCCTTAAGCTTTTTGGATTTCATAAAAATAATTTTACCGGCTGCGGTTTGATAAATCCTGACTACTTCACAATTTAAGATTTGACCGACATATTTATCCCCGCCCTCAATTACAATCATTGTGCCATCGGACAAGTAGCCAACTCCCTGGTCCTTCTCTTTCCCTTTTTGCAAAACTTTGACAGACAATTCATCACCCGGTATTAAACTGGGTTTTATCGCCTCAGTTAATTGATTAATATTTAGCACTTCAATACCTTGAATTTGGGCAATTTGATTGAGATTATAGTCAACGGTGATAATTTTAGCTTGGCGGCTTTTGGCTAACTGAACAATTCTGGTGTCAGCTTCGACATGCCGTTTGTCGCCATTGTCAATAATTTCTATGGAAACTTGCGGGAGCTTTTGCAAGTCGGCCAGTACTTCCATTCCCCTTCTGCCCTTGGCCCTCTTCATCGGATTGGTACTGTCAGAAATATCTTGCAGTTCTTTCAAAACAACTTTGGGCACTATCAATTTGGCGCAGACAAAGCCGACCTGCGCTATCTCCCGAATACGACCATCAATTAAAACTGAAGTATCAACAATTATTTCAAAAGCTGTCAAATCTTTGGCGGTCGGCAAGTGCAACAATCTTTGTAAAATAAGAGCAAAACTTTTCGCTTGCGCCAGGAAAAGATCTAAAATTCCAATAGTAATAAAAACGCTGAAAATTATGGGCAGCCATTTGCCAAAATCACCAGGTAGTTTGGAAAGTGGATTGGAAGCCAAGGCCGAGATGGATAGTCCGATTATCAAACCCAAAATAGCCAGGAAGAAATAAGGAAAAGACACTTTCAAAAGTTTCCTAGTTAATAGAAGCACCAAAATCGCCCCAGCTAAAATGATAATAAATAAAATAAAATCCGAATCTTTTGAGGTAGCTAAATCAAACATAATTTAACTTTCAAAGGCATTTTTTATTGCCTGTAAAACTGTTCTTGTATCTAATATTTTGTTAAACCCCAGCCGGTTTGCTTCTTTAGCTCTTTTCTCAAAGTGGACAACTTTTCTGACCTCGCCTGACAGTCCAACTTCGCCAAAAGCACAGACATCGGGGAACACCACTTTGTTTTTTAGGGCTGAAGCAATTGCCAACGCCACTGCCAAATCAGCGGCCGGCTCTTTAATTTTAAGACCACCCACTACATTGACAAAAACATCTTGGTTGTACAAAGCTAAACCGGCTCTTTTTTGCAAAACAGCGATGATTAAAAGCAAGCGATTAAGGTCAAAACCTGATGCTCGCCGTAAGGGATAGCCGAAATTAGTCGCTGTGCATAAGGCCTGGATTTCGACCAAAAAAGCCCGCGTACCTTCAATAACGGCTGAAACTGTGGAGCCGGCAACATTTTTGAGTCGGTGCTCTAAAAATATTTTGGAGGGGTTTTTAATTTCAACCAGTCCTAAATTTCCCATTTGAAAAACGCCAATTTCATCCGTTGGCCCAAAGCGGTTTTTGATGCATTGTAAAATTCTTGAATCGTAAAATCTTTGACCCTCAATATATAAAACGACGTCTACTATATGTTCTAAAAGCTTTGGTCCGGCGATTGCGCCCTCTTTTGTAATGTGCCCTACCACAATGACGGCCGTTGAAGTAGTTTTAGCTAAATTTTGTAATCGCAAAGTGCATTCTCTAATTTGTACTGGGCTGCCGGCGGTAGCCGGAAAAGATGATTCATAAATGGATTGTATGGAATCGACAATTAATAAAGATGGATTATAATTTTCACAAGCTTCGATTATCGCAGGCAATTGAATTGTAGAGAGTATTTTCAAATTTTTGCTGCTTATTTTCAACCTTTGGCAGCGCATTTTAAGCTGTTGGGCAGATTCTTCACCAGAAACGTATAAAACATCATTTTTAGAAGATAATGTATCCGCTATTTGCAACAGCAGCGTTGACTTGCCAATTCCTGGCTCTCCAGCCAAAAGTACTATTGAAGAAGGCAAAATACCGCCGCCTAATACCCTATCAAATTCTTCTATTGTAGTATTTAATCTTTGGAAATTTTGAATTTTAATTTGATCCAGTGACAAAACTTGTGCTGGTGCATTTGTCCCAAAATCAGACATTTTGGTTGAAATTTTTTTCAATTGTTTAAAAGTGTTCCACTCGCCGCAGGCGGGACATTTGCCAGCCCAAGTCAAAGATTCAAAACCGCAATTGTCGCAGACAAAAATTGATTTTTCTTTTGCCATAGTGTTCTCATTTTAACATAAAAAATTTTAAAATTGAATGGTCCACATTATAGAAAATATTTGATACGCCTGATGTTAAAATATAATTGCATTGAATTATAAAAAATGATAAAATTTAAATGAGAGGCCTCCGGCCTGGAAGGAGAAAAAATGGCAGAAACATTAGGTCCAGAACAATGGGAATTTGAACCCCAGATGAGGCAACCAGAAGTTTTAGACACTTGTGGTGGTTTACATTTAGAACATGGCAAAGACGAGGAAGGTAATGACTACTATCGTGCCGATTTAGTGAAATCTGCACAGGAGAAATCTCCAGTGGCTATCTGGTGGGCAGAAAAAGCAAGACAGATTGAAGAAGTAAATCGAGAGAGAGTAGATAAAGTTAAACCTCAAGATGTTTTAAATGCTTTTTCCGAAAAAATCTTTAAAACACCCGAGAGAATGGGCGTTAGAAGATTAGTTGAGAAAGCGTCTGAAGACGAAGACGCAGAAAAACTTTTAATTAAGATTTTTGATAACAATTTTACTGCCGTAGAAAATGCTGTTAGACAAAAGCCAAAGATTGAACTTTATGGCCTTAATATCTCACCAGAAATAAGATCACAAATCCAAAAATTAGGTTAAAAAAACTAGTCCCGAGGGAATCGAGGGACTAGTTTTGGGACTTACCTGAGCATAGCTCAATAATTTCTGGGGCAAAAACTCTACTTAATTGGAAGCACAATCTGAAAGTGAATTCTTTGGCTTCTTTTTTTAAGTTTGAAGTTAAATCTTCAAAATAGGCCTGCCATTTTCGTTTGAAAGCGGAAAAATCTTGCTCTAATAATGGAGAAAGATTGCCGCTGATAAATAGACTAATTTGCTCTTTTGAAGGTGTAGGATATGTAACCAACTGCCAAAAATAGTAATCCAAAATGGCTTGCCAGATCAGCCATGCTTCTTGACCAAATTGTTCAATCTTGTCTTTAAGCCAAGTGTAAATTTCTGGCTGTTCCTGTTGGAACTGGCTAATTCGTCCTTGAATAATTGCTTGCGTTTCTTTGTCCAACAAAATGCTCACCCCTTTTTTGATTGTTAATAAGCAACCTGAACATTTAAAATAGCATCATTTGATTTTTTTGTCAAGAAAAAAGTCCTTATTCAAAATTTCGAACAAGGATTCTAGAGCTAAGTGGTTTGAATTTACATCACCGATTGACTATTCGAGCAAGTACGCGAGCCAGACGGCGGGCATTTCCCTCATTAAGATGAATTTGTAAGGGCGTCCTTAATCTAGCCCAAAACTGCCAAAATGGCACTTCTTGCCACTGAATATTGAGCTGAACTGCTCGGCCATTGTTGGTGTTATCGCCTTCTTCCACACGGATTGACAGGCCGTTGGATAAGCTGAACCTAGTTGGTTGGAAATGCTTTTTGGCTTTCTTCTTTCTCTTCCGAGAAAGATAATCCGGGGTTTTCGAATAAGGGTCGAGTCCGTCAACTGATTGATACCATCTTTTGCGACTATTTCTCCTTCTCCTACCCAAGCTGATCTCCTCCTTATATTAAGATGCAAAATACTGCTACTATTTTATTCTAATTGTCAAAGGAAGTAAACAAAATTAAACGGGAGATTTTTTTAAATCTAATATTTTAAATTGCAATTTTGATTCTCCATTATAAGTATTCTCATCTAAGTTATAGACAATATCGATTTTTTCGTTAACTTTTAAATCAGCAAAACAGCCGCCAAAATCAAAACCAATCGCGTCGAAACCGGAAACTTTCAATTTTAAATGACGCAACTGGCGACCTACACATCTGATATCTTCAAGCACCATTTTATGGGATAAAAAAACTGGCTTGGGATTGCCAAAACCATGCGGCTGTAATTTTTCCAATTGCCGATACAACTTATAATTAATATCATTTGTCAGCAAAACCGCATCAATTGTAATTTTAGGAGTTAAATCTTCATCTTTTAATTTTGTCTCGGCAATTTCCAAAAGCCGATTATACAAGTTTTCAAGATGTTGTGTTTCTAACGTTAATCCGGCTGCGCGCGCGTGACCGCCGTGAGAAACAAGATATTCTTTCGCCTTTTCCAGCGTTTCTACTAAGTGAAAACCCTGAATACTTCGGGCGCTGCCGCTGCAAGTTTTATCCCCTTCTTCCAAAACGAACGTCGGCCTGGCAAATTCTTCCATTAGTTTCCCCGCTACCAAACCAACAATGCCTTTAGACCAATTTTTATCGTAAATTAAAATAACTTTCTTCTTATGCAGATTATTCTTTATTATTTTTTCTTTGGCTTCTTTTAGACAACGGTCCAACTCTAACTGTCTTTTTTTATTTGTTTCGTCTAAATAAATTGCTAACTTCTCTGTTTCTTTTTCATCTTCGCTGATTAACAAATAAAAACTCTCTGTTGCGCTGTCCATTCTGCCCGGTGCGTTAAGGCGCGGGCCAATTTGGAAAGAAACATTGTAAGGACCGATTTTCGCCGGGTCAATTTGCATTTTTTGATAAAGTTTCTGCAATCCTAAATTTTTGGTCTTTTGCAAAACAATCAAACCAAATTTGGCCAAAATTCTGTTTTCCCCCAAAAGCGGCACAATATCGCAAATTGTCGAAATGGCGACTAAATCCAAGTTCCATTTTAAAAATCTATCAGCCGCCCCTTTGGAAATTTGACTCGCTTGAAATAAACTTTGGACAAATTTAAAAGCTACGCCCGCCGATGAAAAATCTTTAAAATTATATGTTTGATTTTTGATTTTTAAATTGAGTACGGCTAAAGCTTCATTCGGAAATTCAGTTTTTAAAATTTGGTGATGATCAAGGACAATAACATTTAAGCCTTTTTTCTTGGCATAAGAAATTTCATCTTTGTTGGTGCTACCTAAATCAACAGCAAAAATAGTTTGACAGGCGGCTTTATTTAAACTGTCAATTCCCTCTTTTGACAGACCATAACCCTCCTCGCGTTTAGGAATATAGATGGCTGGTGGTAAAACTTTGGAATTTAATTTTTCTTGTAAAAATATAATTGCTTTATATAAAAAAGCCGAAGCTGGAATGCCGTCGGCATCATAGTCGGCAAAAATTCCTAATCTTTCACCTTTCAGAATGTCGCCCTTGACATGTGCGGCGGCTTTTTGCATTTCTAAAATTTGAAAAGGGTCTTGTAAACCTTTTTCAAAATCTGGATTTAAAAAATCCTCTTTTTCGCTTTCTGGTATATTACGATTGATAAGGATTTGTTTGATAATATCGTCCGATTTTTTAGATAAAATTTCCCAACGTTTATTCATAATTTTTAGTTTTTAGTTGTAATTTTAACTTTTAACTTTTAACTTACTTATAGTACGCCCATCCTTGAACTCGAACATCTACATATTCAGTTACTTCGCTGCGGTGTTCCGAAAGAACTTTTTTCAAAGCGGCAAGCTGTGAATCCACCGGCCGAGTGGTATCAAATAAAATTTTAAAGCCCTCTGCAGTTTGAGCGGTCGTCTGTAAAGTAGATTCTTCAACATCTATGTTAGTGAGGGTTATTGGTACTTGAATTTGGGCTGAAATTGTCGGCAAATCAGTCGCCAACTGGGTCACAAATTTAACAAAAACCGGCGATAAAAATTGCGTGCCTAAATTGACCAGCACATTTTTTTTGTCAATAATCAGCAGTATATTTTTCTCTTCAAGTGCAAGCGGACCCCTTTGCTTGAAAGCAATTCCGTCCCCATCAACATAATAAAATCTGTCAGCCGACTGCCAGATTAAAACTTTATCCCGTAATGTTAATTTGGCTTTTAAGGTGTCGGGCAGCCCTTTCCAAATCACAATATCTTTAATCTCCGGCTGTTTGATTATTAAATTTCTTTTTTCCGAATCAACTGCCATCAAAAAAATATTTTTACCTTTAAATTTGTTCATCTCAGCAATCAAATCTGAATTTGCTTGAACACCTTCTAAAGTAATATTTTTAATTTGAAAAATGGGGCTGTAAAAAATAAACCAAAAAAATCCTCCCAGTAAAACCAACAATAAAAATGTTTTAACCAATTTTTTCTTAGGTTTAGATTTTTTTTCTCGAACGGTGCCGCTTATAATGTCTGGACGATTAAATAGTTGATTTGAGCTTGTCATTTTACCAATGACCCATATATTCAATTTCTTCTTCTAATAAAATACCTGATTGCTGCCGAACTTTTTCCCTCACCTCTTCAATTAATTGTCTAAAATCACGGGCGTTGGCTTTGCCTTTATTAATAAAAAAGTTAGCGTGTTTTTTGGACACCGCGGCGCCACCTGCCCTCATTTTTTTACCACCGGCTTGCTCAATCAAATAGCCAGCCGTTTTTTGCGCATTAACTTCTTTTTCGGATAGAGTTGTGCTGAAATTGCCTGAAGGATTTTTAAAAATACTGCCAGCCGATAACTCGCCGAGTGGCTGATGATGCTGCCGCCAATTTTTAAACTGCGCTAACCTTTGAGAAATATCTTCCCGTTTACTGTGAGCCAGTTGTAGTTTAACCGATAAAATTACCGGTTTTTTAGCGCTTTTTATTTTTTTAAAACGCAAATTGCGGTAGGAAAATTGCATTAGATTTTGGTTCAACCGCACGATTTTTTCTGAAGGCATCAAAGCGGTGATTGATTTGACAAAACTGCCAATTTCAACGCCGTGCGCGCCGGCGTTAGTGTAAACAGCCCCGCCAACCGTACCTGGAATAAAAAACAATGGTTCCAAACCAGACAGCTCTTGAGAAGCAGATTTCATAATGACTAAAGATAAAGGCACGCCCGAATCAGCTATCACCTGCCCCTTATCCGGCATCAGAGAAATATTAGAAGTACAGTTTTTAATTACCAAACCTGGAAAGCCAAAATCGGAAACAATGATATTTGAACCGTTGCCCAAGACAAAACAAGGCATACCAATTTTCCAACAAGCCAATACCGCTTTGACTAGCTCATCAATCGTCTCTGCTTGATAAAAGAAATCAGCCACCCCGCCAACTTTCAAAGTCGTCAGCTCTTTTAAAATGACATTTTCTTCCAATTTTTTGCCTAAGGCCTTGGCAAGTTTTTTTCCCTTATCCATTTTTACCTTTTAAAAATTGCTCTCCAACTTGATAAATCTTCGTTGCCCCCATGGTTACAATAATATCACCTTTTTTAACATTCTTTTTTAAATATTGCAAAATATCGCTGAAGTTATAAATTATCTGCGTATTTATTCCTGCTTGTTTGATGGCTTGACCTAATTTTTCTGTCAGCAGCTTGTTTTCTTGCTCATTTGCTTCATCACGACCTGGCACTTGCCAAATCTCCGTTAAAATTAAGCAATCGGCGTTTTTAAAACTAGCTGTAAAATTGTCAAATAAAAGCTTTGTCCGGCTGTATTGATGCGGCTGGAAAACACAAAATATTTTTTTGTCTGCAAAATGGTCTTTTAGAGATGCAAGTGCTGCTTTGATTTCAGTTGGATGATGAGCATAATCATCAATGACTATCACACCTCCCCGCTCGCCCTTAATTTCTAATCTTCTTTTAAGGCCCTTAAATTCATTGAGCGCTTTTTTAATAACAATAGTTGGAATGCCCAATTCATGGCAAAGTCGGCCGGCGGCGGCGGCATTGACTAAATTATATTGTCCTAAAATTGGCAGTTTTAATCCCGGCCAAATTTTGTCTTTGGTGAAATATTTGACTTTGCAAGACGAGCATTTGGCAAGCAAATTAGAATTTTTATCATCACCATTTAAAACCAAAATGCCGTTTTTGGGCAAAGGTCTGACAAATTTTTTAAAGTTTTTTTGAATTTCCGGCAGTCCTTTTGGATAGGTATCCAGATGTTCGGCTTCAATATTGGTAATAATTGCCGCTTTGGGCCGTAATGTTAAAAATTGCCTCGCCCACTCGCAGGCCTCAACGACAAAATATTTTCCCTTGCCGACTTTGAAATTTTTATTCCAGTTGATTAAATCTGCCCCAACTAACACTGTTGGCTCGGCGCCGGCCGCTTGTAAAATATAACTCACCATGGCTGTCACTGTTGATTTACCGTGTGCGCCAGCTACCGCAATGCCATATTTATTCAACATCAATTGCTGGAGCATTTTGCTTCGTTGGACAACTGGAATACCAAACTTTTTAGCCGCTTCAACTTCAACCCAGCCGGCCGACTGCGGCGTGATAGCGGCGGAAATGACAACTTTGTCAATTTCCGGCGTGATATTTTTTGCGCTGTGGCCGTTTAAATTTAAATCGGACCCGGTAACTTTATGACCATGACTTTTTAAAATTTCGGCCAGCCCGCTCATTGAAGCGCCCAAAATTCCGACTAAATGATAATGCATAAATTTCCTTTACGAATTAAATTATATCAGATTTATGTGATTTTGAGAACTACTTTAGCAGTTTGCCTATTTCGAACGAAGTGAGAAAAAGGCTTTGCCTATTTCGAGGCGAAACCGAGAAAAAGGCTTTGCCTATTTCGAGGCGAAACCGAGAAAAAGGCTTTGCCTATTTCGAACGAAGTGAGAAAAAGGCTTTGCCTATTTCGAACGAAGTGAGAAACAAGGTTCTGAGCGTAGCGAGGGTTCTTATTTCGAACGAAGTGAGAAAAAGGCCTTGCCTATTTCAGCAGTTTGCCTATTTCACGGGCTACAATTTTGGCTGAATAAGGCATGGCAAATTTGGTCAGATTGTCTGTTATTTCATTTCTTAATTTCATATTTTCTATGCCTTTTAATATCTCAGTAAGCAACATTGAAGAATCTAAATCATCTTCGTACAAAACCATAGCGGCGTTTTCTTTTTTAAAAATCTGGGCATTTTTTTCTTGATGGTTGCCGGCGGCTGATGATAAGGGAATTAAAACGGCAGCTTGATGCAAAGAAGAAATTTCAGCTAGCGTATTGGCCCCTGCGCGGCAAACGACCAAATTGGATAAAGTATACGCCAAAATCATTTCATCTTGTAAAAACGGAGCTATAAAATACCTTTTTTGCAACTTTTCTGGTAAAATTCTTTTTTCTTTGGCAATTTGGTCAAAATCCAGTTTTCCGCAAAGATGGATAAGTTGGTATTTGTCTAAAACTTGAGGCAGAATTTCTAAAATGAGCTGATTTATTTTGTGGGCTCCTTGGCTACCCCCAAAAACTAAAACAGTTTTCAAATCCGGGCTGAATTTGAAAAAATTGGCAGCTCTTATTTTAAAAAGGTCAGGATTGACTATAAATTTCAAAAAATCCTCCCGCTGGGGAATGCCGGTATAAATTGCCTTTTTTAGGTTTATTTTAGAGTAGTACTTAAGCGGAAATCCGTAAAAAAGTTTTTTAGCTATATGCTCCACAATTTTATTGGAGAAACCTAAAATAACATCAGATTCATGGGAGACAATTGGAATATGCAAAATAAAACCGGCTAAAACTACTGGCAGACAAACATAACCTCCTTTGGCAAAAATTAAATCGGGGCGCTCATATATCAGCAGCCAAAGCGATTGAAAAAAACCGCCAATAAGCTTGACCAAATCCCAGATATTCCAAAGCGTTAAATAACGGCGGAATTTGCCGGTCAAAATTCGCTGATATGGCAAACCAAAGTTTTTCACTAAACCGGCTTCCAAACCTGAATACGAACCATAAAATACCAAAGAAAATCCACCCTGTTTTTGCAGCTGTTCAGCCACAGCCAACAGCGGAAAGACATGGCCGGCCGTTCCCCCGCCAGTTAAAACAATTTTTTTTAGTTTATCTTGCATGTTGAATGTGTTTGGAGATATTTAATAAAATACCGACGGCCGCCAGCGTTACTACCAAGGAAGAACCGCCGGCGGAAATAAATGGCAACGGCACACCTGTGAGCGGTATGATTCCTAACATGGCGAATAAATTGATAAAAACCTGAATTAAAATCCAGCTTGTCAGCCCAACCGATAGCAACTGTGAAAAGCGATCGGGGGCATTTTTTGCTATGGCAAAACCTCTCATCCCAATAAAAGCAAACAGCGCCACTACCAGTCCTGCTCTAATAAAGCCCAGTTCTTCCGCAATAATGGCGAAGATTGAGTCGCTGTGGGCTTGCGGTAAGTAGAGATATTTTTGGCGTGATTGCCCAAAACCAAGTCCCCAAAGACCGCCGGAACCGATAGCCAACATAGCTTGCAATATATGATAATTGGCGGTTAAAGTTGCTTTTTCTGGACTAAAAAATGTCAAAAACCGCGCCATACGGTAGCTTTCAAAACGGATTAAAATTGCCCCTAAAATTCCTGTGAAAATAACGGTCAATGATAAATGCGACCAGCTGGCACCGGCGGTGAAATACATTACTACGGCGGTTAGAAAAATAATTGACATTGTTCCCATATCTGGTTGGATAACAATTAGCCCACAAATGAACAAAACCAATAAAATAAATGGTAAAAAACCCTTGATAAAACTGGTAATTTCTTTGCCTTGCTTATCTAGCCAGCAGGCAAGATAAATGATAAAAGTCAGTTTCACCACTTCAGATGGCTGGAAAGGCACGGGACCAAAATGAATCCACCTTTTCGCCCCGCCAAAACTGGCGCCAATCCCAGGAATAAAAACAACTACTAACAACAAAATACTGATAATTAAAAACCAAATGGAATGTTTTTGGTAAAAACGATAATCAATATTGGTGGCAATAAGCCAGACAACGATGCCGATGCCAAGCGAGACTAATTGTTGATTCAGATAATGAAAATTGCTGCCGAATTTTTCGAAAGAGGTTACGACCGAAGCTGAAGAAATCATCACCAAACCAAACAAAACCAAAATAAAAACGCAAAGCGCTAAAATATAATCAATTTTTGGTCTTTTGACTGTAGGTCTGATACTCATTTTTGGCTCATAATTGCTCTTACTTCTTGTTTAAATTGATTGCCCCTATCAATATAATCTTTAAACATATCAAACGAAGCGCAGGCTGGCGAAAGCAAAATTACATCGCCGCTTTTAGCTAATTTATATGCCTTCTCAACTGCTTGTTTCATATTTTTAATGTGAGAAATTATGGTTGGTTTTTGGCCCTTGTTGTTCAAAATAGCGTTTTTTATTTCGCTGGCCATTTTGCCCATTAAAATTACTGCCTTGACATTACTTTGACACTTCGACTCCCTGCTCAGTGTCAGCCTCCTCGAGTCTGAGCCTCGGAGTCGAAGCCCTGAGCGAAGTCGAACGGGTTGACAAATTTTTTGGGCCAGTTGGTTGAAATTGGCTTTTTTATCGCTGCCGCCCAAAATTAAAATTAAAGGTTCGGAAAAAGCAGCAATGGCAGCGGCTGTCGTATTGGGGTTGGTTGAGGCGGAATCGTTAAAAAATAATATGCCATTTTTCTGGCCAATTTTCTCCAGCCGATGCGGCAAACCGACAAAGCCGGTGACAACTTGAGAAATGGCGGAAGCTTTTGCACCGGCCAAATAGGCGGCTAAACTAGCAGCGCAAATGTTTTCCAAATTATGCAAACCACGCAACTGGATATCATAAGTTTTAGCCACCGAAATTTTTTCTCTTCCAGTTTTCAACATAATTTCACCGACCCAGCCCCCACCGCCAAAAATTTTAGACCAAGACACATAACAACCCTGAGCAACGCTTTTGGTGCGTGAAAAAAAATAAACTTGCGCCTGCGTTTGCGCCCCAAACTCAAAAGAGGTTAAATAATCCGCACCCACTACCGCAAAATCATTTTTTGTCTGAAAACGCACAACATTTTTCTTAGATTCTACATACTGGCTGAAACTGCGATGGTAGTCCATGTGGTCTTCTTTAATATCTAAAACTACGGCAATATGGGGCGATTTCTCTAAATCCTGCAACTGAAAAGAAGACAGCTCTAAAACCACCCAATCGCCTCTTTGCACCTCATTAATAAACTCAATGACTGGCTTGCCAATATTGCCGCCCAACCAAACTCTTTTGCCCGATTCTTTCAACATGGCATAAATTAAAGTCGCGGCTGTTCCCTTGCCCTTTGTGCCCGTCACACCAATAATTTGCCCCTGGCAGTTGTCAAAAAAAAGCTTGGTGGCAGACGAAATTTCTATCCCAGCTTTCCAAGCTTGCTGGATTTCACGCGTTTGGAAAGAAATGCCGGGGCTTCTGAAAACTATAGCAAAATCGGTGAGATTTTTTAGATAAGTTTTGCCCAAGCGGGATTTTAAGTTTTTGTTTTCCAACTTCAAGGCAGGATTTTGATCGCATATTGTCACCTGCGCTTTTTGCTTCAAAAGCCATTTTGCCAGCGCCTTACCTTCAACACCATAACCCAAAATAGCAACTTTTTTGCCTTTAAAATTCATTTCACCTCTTACTCTAATATAACAGAAAAAGCCTTCTTTCGGAAGGCAGTAATTTTAAGTTTTGAACTCTAAATTTAAAATTTTTAGTTCTTACTTTTAAACCTTCTTTTTTTCAAAAACCAAACCAAGAAAGTCACTAAGGTAAGGAAAAATAAAGCTAAGATAAGGTCAAAATAGATATTTGAGAAAGAATACCAGGCAGGTTTAACACTTAAAGTTAAAAGATGTTCTTTTTCAGTGGTGTAGTCATTTAAGGTGACTTGGGAATAGATATTGTGAGTGCCAACTTTGAGCTTAGGCAAGGTGATGCTAAAATAACCTTTTTCATCTGCCTTGGTGATTAGAGTTTGCTCTTTAGATTGAATAAAGAGGGTGATTTGAGCATTAGGGTAGATTTGACCAGCTAAAGCCAAGGGAGATTTGTCGGTAATTTGCAGGGATTGTTTGTCTTGAAGAGTGAGAGTTTTGTTTCCAATAGTGATAGTTAAAGGTTTACCTGTTTGTTGCATATAGGCCAGTAAGGGAAGAACTTTGGCTTGTTCACCTTCTGCTTCAACACCTTCTTGGGTTATTGGTGGTCCAAAACCCGTGTTTTCTACTTTGAAATCAAAAGAGGTAAGATTGCCAGCTTTATCAGCCAGTTTGAAATGGATAGTACTTTCACCTTTCCTTAGATTAATAATGGTGTAGTGAAAGTAGCCGGCTTTATCTAAGTTAACCTTCCATTTGGTTTGGGAATTATTGACGGTGAAATAGAGTTCTTTTAGACCGGAGAGAGTTTTTTGGTCTTGGGCTTTGCCCGCAAGAACAATTGAGCCAGTATCGGTGGTAGTTTTGTTGGCTTTATCTAAAGAGGGTTGGGAAAGTTTAAAAGTGGGGGGCTCTAAATCAAGATATAATTTGTCAGAAGAGGCAGAGGAAACTTTGCCAGATTTATCATAAGCTTTAACTTGAAGAGTGTGAGTGCCTGAGGGTAGGTTGGGTGTATAGGTGGCAGAAACTGTATTCCAACCGCCATCATTAATATTAATCTCATAACGATCTATCCCTGAGCCAACATCGGTGGCAGCAAATGTCAAGGTTGGGTTTGAGTTAGCCCAAGAAGAAGGCAGATTAGAAATAGTCACCGCCGAGGGTGGGCTTACATCATAAGTAATCTTTTGAGAAAATGTCTCTGTTTCAAATTCAGCTTGATCTCGCAATTTAAGATAGAGGGTTTTCTCTCCTTCACCATCAGATAAAGTAAAAGTAGGAGAAGAGGAGTATGTTTGCCAAGAAGCACCAGAGAAATTGCTGCTCTCTGAAATTAACATTTGATAAGCACCTTGGGAAGATAAAGATAGGCCTACCTCACGAGCGTCTGCATACAAGGCATTATTATTGATTGAAAAAGAGGAGTTTTGAGGACCTAAGTAGTAGATGAGGACGCGGCGGTTATTGTATTCCCCCACAAATAGCCTTTTACCATCGCAGAATAGGCCAAGCGGGCCATAAAGTTTTCTCTGTGTTGTACCTGAGGTCTTCGTGGTAAAATCAGGCTGACCTATTACTATATCCGCAGGGGCATAATTAGAGGTAGGGATAGAATTGTAGATGAGGACACGGTGGTTACCCATATCAGTAACAAACATTCTTTTGCCATCAGAGTATACACCATAGGGGCCTGAAAACTTCTGGGATGTCGTTCCTGAAGTACGAGTGTTAAAATCAGGTTGACCTATAACTATATCTGCAGGTGCTCCATTGGTAGTGGGAATAGAGTTATAGATAAGGATACGGTTATTAAAGCCGTCCGAAATAAACAATTTACCATCGAAGTATATCTCATGCGGACCATAAAATTTACTCTGAGTTGTTGCCCAACTGCTAGTGTCAAAATCAGGTTGACCTATAACTACATCTGCAGGAGCGTAATTAGAGGTAGGGATAGAGTTGTAGATGACGACACGATTGTTATTACGCTCAGCAATGAATAATCTTTCGCCATCTGAAAATATATTACGTGGGGTATTAAAGTCCCTCTGTGTCGTACCTAAAATAGCAGTGTTAAAATCAGGTTGTCCTAGCACTATATCTGCAGGGGCATAATTAGAGGTAGGGATAGAGTTGTAGATGAGGACACGGTGGTTATTATAATCCGCAATAAACAGCCTTTTGCCATCGTAGAATACATCAGTTGGGTCTTTAAGGTTGTTCTGTGTCGTTCCTGAAGTACCAGTGTCAAAATCAGGTTGACCTATAACTACATCTGCAGGGGCGTAATTAGAGGTAGGGATAGAGTTGTAGATGAGAACGCGATGATTACTGCCATCCGCAATAAACAGCCTTTTGCCGTCGGAGAATACACCACCCCCGTTCTATTTAAAGTGCCTCTGTGTTGTACCAGCAGTGCCAGTAGTAAAATCCGGCTGCCCCACCACCACATCCGCTGAAGTATTAGTATAAATTGCGGCTTGGGTTGGTGGGGCAGGAGGAGCTATAGAAAGACTAACAATTATGAGAGAAAGTGAAAGACAATATATAATTAAAAAAGTCCAATGGGCTAGTTTTGAAAAAGGGTTGAGGTGCCAAGAATAGTAGGGTTTACATTTTGAACGGCAATAATGATGCCAAGGAGCGAAAAAAGAAAATAGGGTTTTCGTGCTTTTTTGAACTTGAATGATTTTTTGGTCAATCTCCTCTATCCGTCCTAACATAAAAAATCCCTCCATTTAAGGATACCACATAACCTATAGAAAAATCAAAATTAAAATTTAAAATCCAAAATTTCTAAAATTTCAACATTTTTTAAAATTAACTTAATTTTGCAGGTTCAAATTCGAAATCGTCCAACGATCGTTGGTCCTTTATTTAGATAACAGGTTTGAATTGGATGTTGTTTTTAGAAATTGAAAATTAAAAATTGATTTCTTATCCCCTGCCAATTATAGCAACCACAAAGCCAAACACCGCCATCACCGCGCCGATAATCCAAAAGCGCATCGTCACTTTTGTTTCCGGCCAGCCCATGGCTTGAAAATGATGATGCAAGGGCGCCGACAAAAATAATTTTCTTTTGAAAACTTTGCGCCAAAAAACCTGTAAAATTACTGAAAGCGTCTCCACTACAAAAACTAAGGCAATTATCGGTAATGCCAAAACCGAGTTGGTCAGCATCGCTACCACGCCTAAAGTCGCTCCCAAAGCTAAGCTACCCGTATCCCCCATAAAAAAGCGAGCCGGATAAATATTAAACCATAAAAAAGCCAAAAGAGCGCCAGAAATTGAGCCGCAAAATCCAGCTAAGCCAATTTTGCCTTCCACAAAAGCTATTCCGCCAAAAGCCAAAAATGCCAACGCTAAAAGTCCGCCGGCCAATCCGTCTAAACCATCGGTGATGTTCACCGCGTTGGCGCAGGCAACAATGACAAAAATAAACAAAGGAATATACCAAAGACCAATTTGCAAATCGCCCCAGCCAGGAATATGAATAATGTTCCAGTCAAGTTTGTAATAAAACCACCACGCGCCTAAAGCGGCAATCATAATCAGCCAAATTAATTTGTGGCGGGCGCGCAAGCCCCCACCTTCCGGCCCGATGCCTTTAATATTTAACAAGTCGTCCACCAACCCTAAAATGCCGGTGGTGACTAAGGCAAAAAGAGGCAACCAAGTTTGACTGCGCGATAAATTTAAAATCAGCGTGATGATTAAAACTGTGCCCCAAACTAAAACCCCGCCTAAAGTCGGCGTCTTTTCTTTTTCCTGATGTAAGCTGGTAAAAACAGGGGTTGAACTCGCCCTGATGTTTTTGTAGAGCCGAAATTTATACAATATATCTGTTAAAAATGGCGTCCAGGCCATGGCCAAAATAAAAGACAAAAACGTCAGTAAAAAAATTTTGGAAATGTCAATGTTGTCTAAAATAATCTCTTCCATTTTATGCCTTCACCAATGGTTTAGCTTTCCAAGATGCGCTTTGCCTAACTAATATTTCTTGAGCTTGCTTTGGGTTAGCCATCAGTTTTTCTACGGCCTGTTCCATACGCATACCCTGCGAGCCCTTAATTAAAATTATATCTTTTCGCTGGATTTTCTTCAACAAAAATTCGGCTGCTAAAAGCGGGTTGGAAAAACAAAAATCCGGTTTGGCTGCTTTAACTGCTTCGCCCACTGCGACAAAAATATCAGCTTGCTGTCTGATTTGCTCGCCAATTTGCTGGTGCAGCGCAATTGCATCTTTGCCCAACTCCAGCATATCGCCCAAAAGAACAATTTTTCGTTCAGCTTTCAACCTACTCGCTTGCTTTTGCAAGTTTTGCAAGGCATAAATGGTAGAGGCCGGATTAGCATTGTAGGTGTCGTCTAAAATCCAACTGTCATTTTTGCCTGAGATTAAATTGAGCCGACCCGCCAGCGGCTTGATCTGCGTTAAAGTTTTTTCGATGTCTCCCCTCTTGATACCAAAATATTCTCCGACAATTTGACAAATTTCTTCTTGAGCGTTATCCTCACCAAATAACTTAACCTGTGCTTGAGTCCTTGAGCCCAGCTGATAATTTTCGACATCATTTCTGGAAACTACGGCCAGACCGTCTTTGGGCAAAACTTCTAAAATTTTCCTTTTCTCTTTAGCAACATTTTCTAAAGTTTGGAAACTTTCTAAGTGAGCGCTGGCAATGTTGGTAATGACAGACACCTTAGGTTTAACAAAAGTTGTTAAATAAGCCATATCACCGATTTTATCGGCGGCCATTTCCAAAACCAAAACTTTGGGATAGGGTAAAATTTTCAAAACATACAGCGAAAATTTCAAGAAAATCCAGCAAATTACCGCTGAATATTCTAAGCCCGAATAAGTCCTTTTGAAATGAAAAACCGCCAATGGTAAACCAATTTCATTATTCAAATTGCCGTACGATTTGGAAATATTTTTTTTAAATTTTATTTTTAGAACTTCAAAGAGCGCTTCTTTGGTTGAGGTTTTGCCGGCGCTGCCGGTAACAGCTACAATTGTAGGTTTTTTCAATTTCAAAAGAGCGGATGCATACATCCGCAAAATTGCCTGTAAAATTTTAAGTAATATTTTTTTCATTTTGAGGTGAAGCCAAGAAACAAGGTTCTGCCAAGTGTCAACGAGGCAGGTTCTTATTTTGAGGTGAAGCCAAGAAACAAGGTTCTGCCAAGTGTCAACGAGGCAGGTTCTTATTTTGAGGTGAAGCCGAGAAAAAGGCCTTGCCTATTTCGAACGAAGTGAGAAAAAGGCTTTGCCTATTTCGAACGAAGTGAGAAAAAGGCCTTGCCTATTTTAAAGCGAAGCCGGCGGCGTTGGAGGAATCTGGTAATAACTAATTAACCAATCCGCCAACTGACCAAAGACGGGCGCCGCTGAGGATTCTGCCCACTCCACATTTTTCGGTTTAATAAATTTAACTAAGATTGAAATTTGAGGGTTGTCAGCTGGGAAAAAACCGGCGAATGATCCAATGTGCGCTTTTTCCTCATAACCGCCTGACGAGTTGGGAATTTGGGCTGTGCCGGTTTTGCCCGCTATTTTATAACCTTCAACCCCAGCTTTTTTGCCATGACCTTTTGCCACCACCGACACCAACATAGCGGTTAATTTTTGGGCTGTTTCCTCTTTAATCACCTGTCTGACTTGTTTAGGTTCGGTGATAATTTCTTTCCCGTCGTATCTTACCATTTTATCAACAATATAAGGTTTCATCAACTTGCCGCCGTTGGCTATAGTTGAAATAGCCGAAATCAGCTGCACCGGGGTAACTGCGATACCCTGCCCAAATGAAATAGTAGCCCTGTTGATATCGCGCCACTGCTTTAAATCCGAAACTTCTCCTTTGGCCTCCCCCTGCAAATCAATTCCTGAAGCATCGCCAAAGCCAAAATCACGCACATACTTATATAAGTTGTCCTTGCCTAATTTTTCGCTCACCCAGACCATTGCTACGTTGTCAGAGTTTTCTAAAACCTGAGTCATAGTTTCTCGCCCAAAAGCTTTATCTTGAGCGGTGTGAATCTCATAACCTTGTACAGTGGTCATATTGGAAAATACGCCTTGTGTGTCTGGCTCAACTGTGCCAGTGTCTAAAGCCGCCGCCATCACAATCGGTTTAAAAACAGAGCCTGGCTCCCAAGATGATGCAATGGCCGGATTGCTAAAAACATTTTGTTGCTCTTGCGGCACTTGGTTAAATTGATTGGGGTCAAAACTTGGCTGTGAAGCCATGGCCAAAATGGCCCCAGTTTTGGGATTTTGAACAATAATGGTGCCGCCCTCCGCGCCGTATTGTTTGATACCTTCTTTCAATTTTTCTTCCACCATATATTGAATATTATGGTCAATGGTCAGCACTAAATCGGTGCCGTTTTGCGCAGCTGTTTCCCCTTCAATAGAAATAAACCTGCCTTTGGTATCTTTCTCGGCTAACAAATTTCCAATAAAACCTTTTAATTCGTCGTTGTAAAATCCCTCCAAACCATAGTTGCCTTGCCCTTCAAAATTAACAAAACCTAAAATGTGGGCAGCCAAGGAACCCTCTGGGTAATAGCGGTCTTGTTCGGTTGCGGTGAGCACACCAGTGATATTTAAAGCGGCTACCTGGTCAGCTTTGTCCTTGTTCAAATGTTTAGCCAAAGGCGGAATGTAAGGTTTGTTATTATTTATCTGAGCGAAAATTTCGTCTTTGGACATGCCTAAAATTGCGGACAATTTTAAGGCAGTATCCTCACGATTTTTGATATTTTTAGGCACGGCTAGGATTTGATATTCTTGAATATCGGTGGCCAGCGGAAATAATCCTTTATTTTTGGCTCCAAGTTCAGAGACAGTAGTCACCCCTTCTTTGGCAAATATTTTGCCTCTTTTGGCTGGGATATCCTTTTGAGTAAAATACTGATTTTTTGCCATAGCCAGATAACTTTTATGCTCTAAAACCTGCTTTTGGAAAAGACGGGCAAAACAAACCATTGCCAGCAACAAAAAAATAGCTGTTATAAATATTAAACGCCTGTGAAATAAATCAGTTTCTTTATACATTAAATTCTTTGAAAAACCTAATTTCACTTGCGGAAAGGTTCCAAATTCATATTTTGAGTGCTATTTTTAATTTCGTTTAAAGATTTTAGGCGCACCGCTTCAATTTGCAATCTTTGATTTTCTGCTTCAAGTTTGGCTTTCTCTTCCTGGGATTGCTGCAGTTTGTAATTGGAGGTTGCACCTAAAGTAGTTGAGGCCAAATAGAAAATGGCGGCAGCTGCCAAAATAATCACCGTAATAAATTTCAAAAATACAGGTCCAAAATGAACTTGCCTGCCAATTGTTCTTTTGCGCATTCCCGGCACTAAAGCGTTGGTTCTTGTGATAAGCATTAACCCTCCATTTTTTGTTTTTCAGCCACTCGTAGTTTTCCGCTGCGGCTTTGGGGATTGATTTTTATTTCCTGCAAACTTGCCCTAACAGGTTTTTTGGTGATAATTTTTAAGTCTTTTCTGGCCTTGAAAAATTGTTTTACGATTCTGTCTTCGCCGGAATGAAATGAGATGACGGCCAGCCGGCCGGAAACTTTGAGTAAATCTGCGCCAGCCGACAGTCCCTGTTTCAAATTGTCAAATTCCTCATTTACTTCTATTCGCAACGCTTGAAAAACCTGCGTCGCCGGATGAATCTTTTTATGTACCTTTTTCACTGCTTGAATAATTTTGACCAACTGAAAGGTAGTGGCAATTTTTCGCTGTCGTCTCACCTGCAAAATTGCTTTCGCGATGGGCTTCGCAAAACTTTCATCGCCGTAATTTCTGAAAATATCAATTAATTTTTCCAAACTGTAGCGGTTGACAATTTCAGCGGCGCTTTTGCCGGCCTGCGGCACAATCCTCATATCCAGCGGTGCGTCAATCTGGAAAGACAAGCCGTAGTTTGGATTTTTAATTTGATAAGTAGCCAAACCTAAATCAAAAAAAATGCCCGAAAAATCTCGAAAATGAAATTTTTCAGCGATTGATTTTAAATTTTTAAAATTGTCGCCAGCAAAGCTAACTCTGTCTTCAAATTTGGTTAATTCGGCTTTTGCCCTTTCAAGGGAATATTTATCCCAATCAATAGCTAACAACTTTCCAGAAGGAGAAGTTCTGTGTAAAATTTCTGCGGCGTGTCCTGCTTCTCCTACGGTACAATCTGCAAAATCTTGGTTTGGTTGGGGGTTTAAATATTCAATTACTTCTTTTAAAAGGACGCTTCTATGCTCTATCATCTTTTTTCCACGCACACTGTAAGATTGAATAATGGTTATTAATATATTTATCGGCCAGTAGCAGGACTGGATGAACCCGATAAAGGGTCCCCTCCTTGATATTTTTGTTTTTAAAAAAACAAATGTTTTTGTTTTCGCCTTTACCACATAATTCCGCAGATTTCGCTTCGCGAAATTTACAGGATTAGGGTTTAAGGGCAACCCTGCTACTGACCAGATATCTCATTATTAAATTTTCAATTTTCAATTTTCAATTCCGGAAGAGCTTAAACACCTAAATTGGCCAAATGCTCTGAAATTGCTTCTGTTTCCTTATCCATCTTGCCTTTATATTCATTCCATTTGGCTTCATCCCAAATCTCAATACGGTTATAGACACCGACGGCGCAAACCGTATTTTTCAAACCAGCATAATCTCTTAAATAGCCGGGTAACAAAATTCTCCCTTGCCTGTCAAACTCAACCTCACCGGCCCCCGAAAGCATTAATCTGGAAAACGCTCGGGCTTTAATGTCAGAAATTGGCAGTTGCGATAATTTTTGAGCCAATTTGCCCCATTCTTCTTTGGGATACACAAAAAGGCAATTATCAATTCCTCTTGTCACAAAAGCATCCTTGCCTAAAATCAGCCTAAACTTTGAAGGAATAGCCACTCTGCCTTTGGGGTCGATTACATGATGAAATTCACCAATAAACATTTTTTATATTATCCACATAATTTATGACTTGTCCCCACTTTTATCCACAATACACCACTATTTTAACTCTATCTCCCACATTGTCAAGTATCAGGTTTTATAAGAAGTAAATTAAAAATTGTCCACAGGTTTAGAGCTAACTAAAATGACGGTCGTCTCTAAACTAAAAACACCGCCATAGGCGGAATATAATAGGAAAATTCTAAGCA
>Ga0210057_1001494_pt1 | contig 35284 bp, 43 predicted proteins | sample CryGeyCG2114_010_2_FD_183968 | JGI IMG/M metagenome (GOLD analysis project Ga0210057, IMG submission 183968) | Groundwater microbial communities from aquifer - Crystal Geyser CG10_big_fil_rev_8/21/14_0.10 (SPAdes) (version 2) | ecosystem: Environmental > Aquatic > Deep subsurface > Groundwater ... | reverse complement strand
AGCGCGCGCGGTGTGCCCGCGACGAGCGCGCCGGTGATAAGCACGTACGCAAAAAGGAGGTTCATCGTGACGCCGGCGACAAGCACAACCGCCTGCGCCAAGCGCGACTTGTCTGTAAATGCGCGGCCGCTCCGCGGCCGCGCATCCTGCTCACTGCTCCTGCTCACTGCTCCTCGGGCTTCTCCGTCCTCGCCGAAGATTTTTACAAAGCCGCCAAATGGCAACCAATTGAGCGTGTACTCTGTCTCGCCAATCTTCGCGATGGTCAGAGCGCGCGGCGGGTAGCCGAGCCCGAATTCGTCGACGCGCATCCCCGAGAGCTTCGCCGCGACGAAGTGCCCGAACTCGTGCACCACGATGAGTGCGACGATGACGATGACGAATATCAGAATATTCATAGGCGCTAGGCTTTAGGCATTAGACTTTAGCATAGCCGAACTAGCGCCTAGAGCCTAATTTCCTGCTCTTTTCTTTCCTGTATTTTTAGGAGCGACTCGTTGCCCGCGTCAATAAGCTTCTGTATCTCGCCCTTGAGGCGTTTCGCTTCATCCTCACCCATGCCGCCCGCCTCCTCGGCCGCCTCAAGCGCTTTCAGAGCATCGGTGCGGTGCGCGCGAAGCGTCACCTTCGCCTGTTCTGCCTTGTCTCCCGCAATCTTCGTAAGTTGTGCGCGCCGTTCGCTCGTGAGCTCGGGGAAGGAGACGCGCAGTCCCTGGTCGTCGGTCGAGACGCCGATGCCGAGGTCGGCATCGGTAATCCCCTTCTCTATCACCTTCAATAACTCCTTGTCCCAAGGGATGATACGGAGCGTCCGCGCGTCTTCGGTCGACACGGACGCGAGCTCGCGGAGCGGCGTGCGTGTACCGTACGCCTCGGGCTTGATGCTATCGAGGAGGGTCGGCGTCGCACGGCCGGTCCGCACGCCCGAGAGCTCGCGCGCGAGCCATTCCTCGGTCTCCTTAATATTCGTCTTTAATGTTGAAAAGTCATACGCCATACAGCAGGGGTAAGTTATAAGGTGTAAGTGGTAAGTAAATCTAGTATAGCATTTCGGGCTTCCTTAGACCTTACCCTTACCCCTTAAACCTTCCGGTATGACGAGGGACAGGTGTTCGAGAATCATCCGCACGGGCGCACTCCGGTCGTAGAGATGTCCGCGCAGTACCTGTATCTCTTCAAGCATTTCCCGATGTCGGGACGTACCACGTCCCGACAGGTAGGCGACCGCCTCAATGCCGTTTACGATGGCGAGCGCTTCCTCGCGGTTCTCGCGCCGCTCCTCCTCATCCTTCCCGCTGGTGAGCTTCTTGATGAGCGCACTCCGCTTCTCCTTGGTCGCGGCAAGAAATTGCTCCGCGGCATTCGCAATTTCTTGCCGTCCCGAACGAAGTTGAGGGACTGTTCCTTTTAATACCTGCACACGCGAACGGAGGGTGGGGAGAAGGCCGCCCAAGGTCGGCATGATGAGGAAGAGATACGTCCCAGCCGGTGGTTCTTCAAAAAGCTTCAAGAGTGCGTTCTGCGCCTCGTGATACGCGCGGGAGGCCGCGGTGATGACTACCTTGTGCTCGCCGGCAAATGCTTTCCCCGCGGCGAGTAGAGATACTCGCCGCGCATCATCCACCGAGAGCAGTCCATACTTCATCACGACCACATCAGGATTCCCTCCTGCCCCGAGCGAAGTCGAGGGGTGAACCTTCATTCCGAGCTCCCTTTCTGCCCACGCCTGCGCCACCTCAATTCCCTCCTCTGCTTCCGCCTCTATCACAAACGCGTGGTGTCGGCTCATTGTTTGGCGAGAATACTCTTTTGATACGTATCCAAATGCTTCAGCGCGATGCCGGTGCCGCGCGCGACACAGAAGTACGGGTCTGTCCCGAGCTTCGCGACGACACCCGTGCGGCGGTAGACGAGCTCGGGCATCTGCCGGAGCTGAGAGGAGCCGCCGGTGAGGATGATGCCATTATCAATGATGTCGGCGGCGAGCTCGGGCGGCGTGTCCTGGAGCACCTTGCGTATCGCCTGAGTCATCTCCCGCAGTTCCCGCGCCATCGCCGTCACGAGCTCGTTGGTGGAGAGGTCGACGGTGCGCGGGAGTCCGCTCATCAGGTCGCGCCCCTTGACCGGCATCGTGAGCTCCTCGTTCATGGACACTGCCGAACCGATTTTTATCTTCACTTCCTCCGCAGTCTTATCGCCGATGGCGAGGTTATGAGTCTTCTTCACGTGGTCCACGACGGCGCGGTCGAGCCGGTCGCCCGCGCACTTGACCGAGGTCGAGGCGACGATGCCGCCTAAGGAAATCACCGCCACATCTATCGTCCCGCCACCGATGTCCGCAACCATGCGCCCCATCGGTTCGTGAATCGGTATGCCCGCGCCGATAGCCGCGAGTATCGGCTCCTTCACCACGTACGCATTCTTCGCGCCGGCCTTGATGGCCGCCTCGATGACCGCGCGCTTCTCGGTCGAAGTAACGCCCGCAGGGACCGATACCAGCACCGTCGGTTTGAACGGGTTATGTCCGAGCGCCTTCCGTATGAAATACCGGAGCATCGCTTCGGTTACGCGGTAGTCTGCGATGACGCCGTCCTTCATGGGACGGTACGCGATGATGTCGTCCGGCGTGCGGCCAATCATTTTTTTCGCCTCGATACCGATAGCGAGTATCTTGTTGCCGCCGCGCTTGCCGTGCGCCTTGCCCACCGCCACGACCGACGGTTCGTTGATAATGACACCTTTCCCGGGTACGAAGACGAGGACGTTGGTCGTCCCGAGGTCGATGCCAAGCTTGGGAGAAAAGAAGCTCATTACCCGTATGATACCCCGCCGCAGTACAGAGGGCAAAAATAGCGCAAAATCAGAGACGGGGTGGTACGATAGGCGGTATGCAAGGCGAGATGAATTTCATCATTGAGGGCGGTAAGCCGCTCTCGGGGAGCGTGGAAACTTCGCGGTCCAAGAACGGTGCTGTGGCGCTCCTCGCCGCTTCCCTCTTGAACAGGGGCCGTACGACGCTTCAAAACGTCCCGAAAATCGAAGAGGTGAATCGCCTTGTCGAGGTGCTCCGCTCAATCGGTGTCGAGGTCGAATGGGAAGGGCCGAACATGGTTATCACGCCGCCCGCGAACATCTCGCTCGATACCATTGATGCGGCGGCGGCGAACCGCACGCGCGCCATTCTGATGTTCATCGGTCCGCTCGTCCACTTCTTTCCGTCCTTCTCCATTCCTCAATCAAGCGGCTGTACGCTCGGCCTGCGCTCCATACGCCAGCACCTGTGGGTACTGGAAAAGCTCGGCGTCACCATCGAGACGCTCACCGACCGCTATCAGATAACGCGCGGCACGCTCGCGCCTGCAACCGTTGTGCTCTACGAGGCGAGCGACACTGCGACGATTAACGCCCTGCTTGCCGCGTCAAAAATCCAGGGGACGACGCTCATTAAGTACGCATCCGCAAACTACCAGGTGCAGGAGGTGTGCGGTTTCTTGCAGGCGCTCGGCGTCACCATTAAGGGCGTCGGCACCAGTACGCTCGCGGTCACGGGCGTAGCCGATATACGACAAGACATTTCCTACTCCGTCGCCGAGGACCCGACCGACGCCATGTTTTTCATCACCGCCGCCATCGCGACCAAGAGCGCGCTCACCATCACGAAGGCGCCGATTGAATTCCTCGAGGTTGAGCTGTTTGTGCTTGAGAAGATGGGACTCCGTTTCACCGTCACCGATGCGGGCGTGTCCGAGAACGGCATCACCAAGCTCGCTGACATCAGCATTGAACCGTCAGAGCTCGTCGCCTTCCCTGAGAAGATTCATGCCCGCCCTTACCCCGCGCTCAATATCGATAATCTCCCCTTCTTCGCCGTCATCGCAACGCAGGCGAAAGGCACCACCCTCATCCACGACTGGTCGTACGAGAAGCGCGCCATTTATTACACCGAGCTCGACCGTCTCGGCGCGATTACCAATCTCCACGACCCGCACCGCATCTCCATAGAAGGCCGCCGCGAGCTTAAAGCGGCCGAGGTCATCTGCCCGCCCGCGCTCCGGCCCGCGACTATCATCCTCGTCGCGATGCTCGCCGCCAAAGGCCGCTCCACGCTCCGTAACGTGTACAGCATCAACCGCGGCTACGAAGACATCGTCCACCGCCTCCAGGCGCTCGGCGCAAACATCGAGTCGACGTAGCGGTTAGGCCATATGAAAAGGATCAGTGACATCCTCCCCGATTTTGAGAAGAAAGCGGCCGAGGCGCCGAAGGGGAGAAAACGCCTCACCGAGCGCGGCGAGCTGATGCGCTTCTTCCTCCGTCACCTCAATTATTCCCGTAAGCAGGACGGCCTCGCGCCCATGACGATGGCGCATCTCGGCACCGTACTGGAGAAAATCCCGACCCAAGACTTGTACTATCTGAAAAGTGTCTGCAGTCAGGCAAAGAACTTCGGCAAGACGTTCTGGTGGGAACTCGACCCGACGAAGCACCCGCCGCGCTAAATTTCTGCTATATTAGGGAACATGAAAGAAATCGTGCAAGACGGTGCGGAAGTGCTGCGGGAGGTTGCGCAGCCGGTGCCGGAAGAACTTTTTGGCTCCGCAGAGCTCGCGCGCCTTATTGAAGATATGACGGTCGCGCTCGATAAGGAGCCCGAGGGGGTCGCGCTCGCCGCGCCGCAAATCGACGTTTCCTATCGCGTCTTTATCGTGCGGAAGGACCGCACCCTGCCTCCGCCCACCAACCAAGGTTCGACCTTAGACCCGAATTCCCAAGGTCGAACCTTGGTTGCGCCTCCTGAACGAAAACCGGAAGTTGAGGTGTATATCAACCCAGAGATTGTGAAGACCTCGCGCAAGCGGGCAAAGGCTGACGAGGGGTGCCTCTCGGTGCGCGGTGTCTACGGCACGACCAAGCGGCACGAGCGCGTGACAGTGCGCGCGCGCCGAGAGGACGGCACGAGATTCCAACGAGGCGGGAGCGGCCTTATGGCGCAGATATTCGAGCACGAGGTGGACCACTTAAACGGTATCCTCTTCATCGACCACGCCGAGCACCTGATAGAGATTAAACATGCCGTCCCTCAATAATTCTCGGGATCTCCGACAACATACGTTCGTCTATTTCGGCACGCCGACAGTCGCGAGCGACACGCTCGCGACCCTTATCGAACGCGGCTTCACCCCCGCGCTCGTCGTGACCTCTCCCGACGCCTTACGCGGTCGCGGCCTCGCGCTCACCCCGTCGGAGACAAAGACGCTCGCGCTTACGCACCGCATCCTCGTCCTTACGCCGCAGACGCTGGACGCCGCCGCGATTGCGGCAATCGCGGCGTATCACGCCGACTACGCGCTCTGCGTTGCCTACGGCAAGATATTTCCTGAAGAGCTCATCGCCGCGTTCCCTCAAGGCGTCCTCAACGTCCACTACTCCCTCCTGCCGAAGTATCGCGGCGCAACGCCGCTTGAGACCGCACTTCTCGCGGGCGAGCACGAGACCGGCGTAACGGTTCAGAAGATGGTGAAGGAGCTCGACGCGGGCGACATCATCGCGCAGGCGGCAACTCCCATCGCCCCCGACGAGACCGCGCGCGAGCTCCGCCCGCGACTCATAGAGCTTGGTGCCAAGCTCCTCGCCGACACGCTTCCTCGCTATCTCGCGGGTGAGATTGTGCCCGTCGCACAGGATGCCGCGCGCGCGTCGCGCGCGCGCAAGCTCTCGAAAGAAGACGGGCTCCTCGCGCTCGATGCTCCCGCATTGGAGAATTGGAATAAATATCGCGCCTACGCCGACACTATCGGCACGTATTTCTTCGATAACGGAAAACGAATGAAAATCACTTCCGCGGAATTCGCCAAAGGCGAATTCCGCGTCCTACGCGTCGTCCCCGAGGGCAAATCGGAACAGCCATATATTTGTCGTTAGTCTCGCAAGATTCCTCCCCACTCAACAGCCGTGAAGCCGACTCGGCTCGGCGTGTGAATACTGAGGGGCGGTACGATAATCGGCACCTGTAGAGGAATGTAGTCCATCAGAACGCGAATAACCGTATCGGGTTTCGGCGTGATGGTAAGCGGAGCAACGCGGTCCATCTCACTCTTCGGCACGAAGGTTATGAAGTAATACGGAGCGCGCGAAAGACGCGGAACCCAAAAATTCATGAAGTCCGCGGATTCTCGGGCGGTAAGCCCGAGAAGAGCAAGCTTGCTACGCAAGAGCGCTTGGACATCTGCTTTCGCGACTACGAAACCTTCCTTGGGCGTATCCACGATGCCTTTTGCGCCCCCTTCCCAAAAGAGATATGGGTACGTTTCGTCGTCGGTGAGATTGGTGAGGACACTTTCGGGGGTAGCCAACACATTCCATCCGTCTACTCCGTAGACCGGCTCGGTTTTCGTAAAGCCGCCAACCGGGTCTACTTTTACATTCACCTGCTCGGTGTGGGTCGGGTAGAGATAAATGACCGGTTTACCTTTGCCTTCGCTGGGAACGGATGGATAGTCCATCACGTTCACCTCCGTCCATCGAGCCCACGGATCCTTGAAAAAAAGGACGGGGTGGCGTGCGACATACTGTTCAAAGGTCGGGACAGGTGTCAGAACTTTGGATCCACCTTCAATACGGTAGAAGGTCGAGGTCGAGACGGCGCCTGCCCGAATCGGATATAAAATTTTGTTGTCATAACTCTCTTGATTTCCCTGCGCATCTAAATCTTTATACGAATAGAGCCGAGTGCCTGATCTTGTCTGCGTTACTGGCACAAGGTCCTCCTTGGGCGCACTGTCTAGAGTAAAAAACTCAGAATATTCGCCATAGGTGGAAGAGGCATCAACAAAGTCAGACGCAACATAGAACGGAATTTCCAACTGGCCGCTGCGCACTTGTTCTTCTCTCTCGCGGGGGAAAAGCATGTACCCTTCGAGCGAGAGTCCTTCTTGCGTCTCTGCGTATATCGTCTCGTGGTTCCAAGCGTTCCTTCCTTCGTAAAACCAGAGGTTTGGCTTATTGCTCGGCAGTTGATCTGCTCTCGCGAGGTAAGCCGGAGGGTAGAAGAAAACCATCTGCGAAACACTTCTTGCGAGGATGAAATCGCCGACTTCAAGTATTGGAGGGGGGATTTGAAACGATATCTCGTCTGCTGCCACGACTGAAGGGCCGAATCGGATGTCATCGGGAGAATCGTTCTTCGCGAATAGGTCTGAAACGGTATAGCTATTCGTCGTCGTGGTCGCATTGTCAACGATGAAATGCTTGAAATCATTCGTGACGAAAAGAAAAATATCCCCGACCGGCCCCCCGACGTCAGCCATCGAAACGACGATGTGATAACCCGCGTATTTGCCTTCGACGACTGTGCCGACATTCTCATCAATTTCGAACTGGTCGGGCGATATGTAATCAGACAAATACGCGGGAGCTATTAGAAGGTGGTAATTCGTCGTTGATGCGACGACAACAGGCGGAGGATGTAGAACGAAGGTCTCAGATGGCGATGTGCTCGACACCGCGTTACTCTCCGGTAGACCTTGAGTGGAGACATCGGTTGGTGATGAAGCTCCTGTGCCGCTAGAGAATCGTGCATACATCAACGCTACTGCGGTCGCTATAACGAGGACTATAACGACCGTCGCGCTTAAAACCAGCTTCGATGTTAACCGCGCAGGCGCTGAGGCGCCTGGAGTACTCAAATCAGAACCTGCGGTAGGAAGCTGATTAGAATCCATATATATACAGTAACACGCGGGGACCGTGGTCTCCTAACGCCCGAAACGCAACATGTTCTTGAGCGCGGAGTGACCGCGCTTCCAGAGCTTTCGGGCGCGTCCGCGCGAGCTCCGTATCTCGGCCTCGAGCTCGCTTCGCACCCGGTCCGCCGCACTCTCGGGAGTCGGCTTCACCGCCGTCGCATGGAAGACGTCCCCGCCGACGATGAGCCGCGCAACGAGCCGGCAGGGCTCCGACGAGCGCCCCTCGGGCGGCGCTTCCTCAACATCCACTTCAAGCAATGCATTGTCCTTTTCATCTCCCAAAAGGCGCAGAGGCGCCGCGAGTTTCTCTTCTATCAATGCCTCCGTCTCCGGTCTGAGTGTGTACTTCGTTGCCTTGATAGTGATATGCATAGCGTGAAAAAGGTCAGTTATTAAGCAGAGACACTTATCATCTTAACGCGTGAATGGTGTCCTGTCAGGATGCGCACCTTCGCTACCGGCACCCCCGCCCGCAGGGCGATAAGCTCGCGCACGCGCGTATTCGCACGGTTCCCCGTCGCTGGCTCCCGCACCGCTATCAGAAGCAGTTCCCCGTCTTCCGCCTTCTTCGCGGGACGGACTTCCACCTTCTCCTTCTTCGCGCCCGGTGTAACGAATACTTTTATAAACATAGTATTTGTTTTGCTGGATGTTTGTTTTGCTTTGTCCGAATTTTTGTCCTATAGGATAAAAATTCGGACATCGGATTAAGGGTGTTCCTGACTGTATTGCTCGCGTAGGTACGCGGCGATATCGTCCGACTCATACATCTCGATGCCGCGCTCGCTGTCGACGAGGTACGGCACCTGCCGCTTCCCTCCCCGCGCGACGAGCTCCGCGGCGACCGCGTCGTCGGCGATGTTTTTCTCATTAAATTCAATCCCCAATTCCCTGCCCGTGTCCTGCACCTTGGTGCAGAACGGGCATCCGGTCTTTACGTAGAGAGTGAGCATGTGCCTGTAGGATAGCATCCTCGGCCGTTTTGTAAAAAAATGCCCCGCACATTGCGTGCGGGGCGAGGCCAAGCGAGGCCTAGAGCTTAGTGTAGATGAACGTCTTCGTCGCCGTATCCCAGCGGAACTGGTAATTCCCGGCGGCCAGACTGACCGTCAAGTTTGCCAGCAGGAACGTTGGGTTTGGAATCGCCCAGTTGAAGATCAGCGCCTCCGCGAAGTCGGAGAGAAGGTTCCCTCCGATACGCACCGGACTTTTCTTGTCGGTGACGTCGAACGCCAGGATGACGTTCGCACCGGCCGCATCCGCGAACAGCGCGGCAATGAGCGGTTTCCCGTCCGCCAGCGCTGTCGATTCTGCGATCTGCACCGTGCCGTTCCGCACCGCATTGATGAAGCAGGATTTGTCCCACTCCCATTGGTCGGCCGTACAGGCAGGGTCCTGCATCGGATTCACCCCGACGAGTTGCACGCCGAGTGGCACCACGCAGGTACCGTAGTCGGCCGACCAGACGGTGAGTCCGGTACAAACCTGTGCCGTCGTGGCGAAGTCTATGTTGACCTCTATGTCACGACCGAGGGTGTCTTTCACCCTCGCGCGGTACTTGTAGTCCTGCCCGTAGTTCAGCAGTGACGTAAACGCCAAAGTGAACGATCGGACCGAAGATGCAACCGTCGCCCTGACCAGGTTTCCCGGCACGTCAACCGTACCTGCCCACAGGGTGATGTTGTCTCCGGTGAGACTCGCCGGGTCCAGGTCGGAGTCCACGTTGACCGTGATTTCCTTCAGTACGTCCGGGAAAATCACGTCTCCCTGTACCAGAGAGGTGGACAGTACCTTGGCTTCCTCGCACTCCGTGACCGCAGTCACGTAAATGCCGTTTGGACACGCAATCTGCTCGGCCGGTGGTGTTGTGGTTGTGGGAACGGCCGAAGCCGGATCGCCGCCGCCGCCGCCATCACCTCCTCCGCCGCCGCAGGCCGCTAACAGCGCGACCATAACAGCCGCGATAAAACCACGGACGAATTTCATGGGACACCTCCATCAATGTACTGCAATCAATGGCGCGTCTCCGTAGGAGATGCGCCGCTTAGGTCGAGAGACCTCCCTAACGTTGTTTATACGTTATATAAATACGCCTGTCAAGCCCGCGCGGCAAGGTACGCACTGTCCACACTAGAGCTTTTTTGCAAGTGATATACTGCTCCGATATATGAACAATACAATCACCTCGGTCGGCATCGGCGTCCTCTTGGTCGTCCTCGTCGGCGGCCTCGTGCTGTGGCAGAAAAACGATACCTCCCCGACACCGGTGGATACGACGAACACTGCTCAGACTACCGCGACCGCAGGCACCGAGTTGACCAGCCTCCCGCCAGCGTCCGGCATCGCGAGCGCCGAGGTCGCGGCGCACAACTCGCGCGAGACCTGCTGGTCTACTATCAACGGCAACGTCTACGACCTCACGAGCTGGATACCAGAGCACCCCGGCGGCGAGCAAGCGATTCTCCAGCTCTGCGGCACCGACGGCTCGGCGAAGTTTAACGGCCAGCACGGCGGCGCACCGAAGCAGGCCGCCGTTCTCATCGGCTTCAAGCTCGGTGCCGCGGCGCAATAACTCCTATGTCACGCACCCAGGCGGGGCTTCTCGTATTGCGCCTCGGACTCGCTTCCGTATTCCTCTGGTTCGGCTTCTCACAGCTTCTCGACGGAATCAACTGGGTCGGCTGGGTCCCCGAGTGGGCCGTCGCCCTCCTCCACCTGCCGCCCGCGTTCATCGTGCTCGGGAACGGGCTCTTCGAGGTCGTGTTCGGCGCGTTCCTCGCTCTCGGCCTCTGGACGCGTTTTGTCGCACTCCTCCTCACGCTCCATCTCGCGCTCATCACCTTCGATATCGGCCTCACCGCCACCGGCGTGCGCGATTTCGGCCTCACCCTCGCGACGGCCGCCCTCGCGCTCATGGGAAAGGGAGAGGACGAAGAACAACCGATATGAAGTTCCACTTCTGGTATGTCGCGTTCTCGCTCTTCTTCACCGCGCTCGTCGTCTCCGGGTATCTCTATCTGGCGGACGCCGGTCGGCTTACCCCCTCTGTATCGCTCGCCGACTTCCTCCTGATAGTGCTCGCCACCATGCGCCTCGTACGGCTCTTCTCGTACGACATCATTACCGCTTTCATCCGCAACTGGTTCGCAGGTGCAGACCCGCGGTCGTTTCTGGGAACGCTCGGCGCGCTTATCAACTGCCCGTGGTGCAGTGGACTCTGGTTCGCCTCCCTCGTCGTATTCTTCTACTTCGCGACGCCGATAGCCTGGTACGCGATTCTCGTCCTCGCCCTCTCTGCGGTGGCATCGTTCCTCCAGATTCTCGCAAACCTCATCGGGTGGAGCGCCGAAGCCAAGAAGAAGGAGGTCGTCGGCTAGTGCATTTCGCATACCACTATGAGCATCGCACTTGTTATTCTCGGACTCGTAGTTCTCGCGGTCCTTGCCGGCATCGCGGCGTCCATGGATTGGGAGAACAAGGACAAAAAGTGAGGTCTCGCACGTGTGTGCCGAGGGCGACCCCAGTTATCTCCTGAATCCGCGCCGCGATATCGTGCACCCTAGCAGACAAATCACTGCAGGTGGTGTGCGTACCGCGTGTTAATGCACCACCCCGCCTCCCCCTGGTGCCCCGCGCCCGGGAGCCGGAGGTTGGGGGTATCAAATCTTTGCAACACCGCCGTGGATTTCTCGGTGGCAATTTGCGCAAACGAGGACGCATTTATCGGCTTCTGCTTTGAGTTTCTCCCACGAGTGAGTGAGACCTCTAACAGATAATCCAAACTCTTTTTGAGAATGGTCTAGATGATGTAAATCAAACGCCCCTGCATACTTTTTGTATCCGCAAATCATGCAGACGCCACCTTTATGCTCGATAAGCATCTGTTTTAGTTTCCGCCGCCGTTCAGTAACTGCTCTCTTCAAATACTCCGCGCGATCGGCGTATGTTCTCTTTTCTTTGCGGGCCATGGTATATGTACAAGTATATACCACACATGAGTGATGTAAAACATTGCGGCATATACATTTTCGGTTAGTATACGTGTATGCTCCCGCAAGGGAGTTGCTAGCGTTGAAAATTAAGCTCCGCGGTAGCTCAGTGGTAGAGCGGCTCGCTGTCGAAGGCAGCTTCTCGTCGTAAGGCGAGTTGAAAAACGAGGTGAATTCGGGGAAACCCTAACAGAGGAAATGCTGTGGGCAATCCCGAGCCAAGCCCCGACGACAAGTGTCGGGGAAGGTGTAGAGACTATCCCGCAAGGGAGTACTGGGCTCATGAATTTCGGGGTCCCCATTCTTATGGGGAAGCGAATGACGGATTGTGTTAGTGAGAGCGTATAGCTCGAACGACAGCAGATCCGGTAAGTGAGCTTGGGAAGCGCCCCGCATCCAGATTTTGGATGATGATATAGTCCACTCCTTTAGTAACAAAGGGCAACGTGTAACGAGTTGGTCGTAGGTTCGAATCCTACCCGCGGAGCTTAGTTTTCAAAATATGAATACGATGATGACTCTCGCCAGTTCTGCATTCGCACAAAACGGTACCATACCGGCGAAGTACACCTGCGATGGAGACCGCAAACTTTCGCCCCCGCTTACGTTCTCTGGCGTGCCGGAAGGAACGAAGTCGCTCGTGCTTATCATGGACGACCCTGATGTTCCGAAAGCACTGCGTCCGGACGGCGTGTTTGACCACTGGACGGTGTTTAACCTCCCGCCCGAGACCCGCGAGATTCCTGAAGGCGCGAACATCGGCACGGCGGGTCTCAACGGCGCGGGCACCGAGGGCTACACCGGCCCCTGCCCGCCGCCCCAGTACGAGCCGAGCGAGCATCGCTACATTTTCAAACTCTACGCGCTCGATTCCCTGCTCGCACTCCCAGCAGGTGCGACGAAACAGGAAGTTCTCGCGGCGCTCGTGTCACACCTCCTCGCCTCCGCCGAACTCGTCGGCCGCTACTCTCGAAAGTAACTTCACCCGCGCCAACAGGGTTGTAGGAAGTGGAGGCACCCCGTCTTCTCTGAACTCTCCCGGACCATTATCTTCTGTTCAGCATCGACCTCTTCATCCCGTTCGTATTTTTCATCTGCTACATACTCTTCACCATCCTCGGCTAGGCGGCGGAGGCCGCTGGCGCAACGCTTAGACCTGTTTCGAGATGTGCTGGTAGATGGAGAGGAGTGCGAAGAGGAGGCTCGTGCACAGAGGGCCGAGGAAGATACCTGCCGGACCGAAGAACACGAGGCCGCCGAATACCGAGAGCAGGACGAGAAGCGGGTGGAGCTGCATGCCCCGCCCTAGGAGCCGCGGACCGAGGAGATTATCAATGAGTCCGACGGCGAAGACGCTCCAGATGAGGAGCCCCACTGCCGGGGCTACTGCGTCGAAGACGAACAGGTACGCGATGCCGGGACCGAGGACGAGCGACGTGCCGATGCCGGGAATAAGTGCGGCAAACGCGGCCACCACGCCCCAGAGGACGCTGTTCGGCACGCCGAAAATAATAAACCCGATTCCCGTGAGGACGCCTTGTATGAGCGCAATCATAAGGCTCCCCCGGATGACCGAATGTACGGCGAGCTCAAGCCGTGTGAACACGACCTTGTCTTCGGTATCGGCGAGCGGGCTCATCTCAATAATCGCCCGCTTGAGCAGAGCTCCGTCGCGGAGCAGGTAATAGAGCGCTATGAGGAATACGAAGAAGATGAGAACCACGCGCGCGGCTCCGCCGAACGCCCCGCCAAGGTTCTGCACCACCCACAAGAGACCGTCTCTCATAAGCTGGTCAATGGAAGCGGAGAGCTCCGCGGGCGAGAGCGCGAGGCTCGGCGCATAGCGCGAGACCGTATCGTTTGCGTAGTGCACTGCCGAGTCGAGGTACGCCTTCCCGTTCCCGCCGGAAAGCGACGTGTACAAGCTTTGTGCATCGTGTGTTATCTGTACGGAGATGAGCGAGAGCGGGATGAGGATGCAGACGACCGCTATGAAGATGGTCGCCAACGACGCGAGCCCCGGCACGCGCTCCATGCGCCGAAGGAGGGCGCGGTACAGCGGCTGGAGCACCGAGGCGAATACCGCCGCAAGTACGAGCGGAATGAGAAACGGACGGAAGATGAAGAACACCAGCGTAAAGGAAATGACAATCAGCGCGAGCAGGAAATACGGCCGTAGTATTTTTTCATTCATACGGACTAGTATACCCAGCACGAACCAAAGTACATAGTGTCTCAGGGAGAGATAGATTGATTTTATGAACAGTTTGTGGTACTATCAATACTTATGAGACTTCCCGATGTAGATAAGGAGCGGAGCGAGCGGTCGCTTCCCCTTTCAGGCTTCCTGAGGTCCTACAATGAGGGCCTCCCTACCCAGTTCCCCCGCGCATCACTCCCGCTCCTGCGCGAATTCCGAAAAGCGCACCTGGCGCTCTTCAAGGGCGACAGCCTGTGGTCGCTCGACCAGCACCGCAAGAAAGTGATGGATTGGCTGACCTCCCGTTGCAAAGAGGCAGGATAGAAAAGGCGGCCCCCAGGGCCGCCTTTCTGTTTATCCGCGCGGCGGCGGGCTCTCCACGGTGAGTTCGTAATCGCGCGGGAAGAAGAAGCAGGCGATTTTAAATATGCCGTAAGCCATGAAGGGCGCGGCGAACACGTCAATGGAATAGTGAATGTGCGCCAGCAGTACCGCGACCGCAAACACAAGCGACAAGGCGAGGAACACGACGCGTGCGCGGTACTGCCCCCAGAAAATAAGCGCCATCAGAAACGGCAACCCGGTATGCCCTGAAAAGAAGAGGCCGGTTTGGAAGTTGAGGTAGAGATAGAGAGAGTCGAAGAGTCCGAGTCCCGGGGCTATGTTTTCCGGATGGATACCCACGTGCGTAAGGGAAATAAAGAACGCCCGGATGATGATGAAGAGCGCGGCCGCCTTGAGCGTGAAGAGGACGTATTTCGGTTTGGAGAACACAAAGAGCGTCCCGAGAACGATTGCAGTGAGCGCAACCTCTATGATGACGAAATTCGGGTCAACGACGGGAATGGTGTCCAGGATAATGTCTCCGACGTGATTGGAGGTCGGACGAAGCGAATACGCGAAGGCGTATACGTTGGCAAAATGCTCGGCGACGTACGCGGCGGCAAGCAACAGAAGCGCGACACACAGCGAACCGCGCCATTCGGTTCCGAATAAGTCCTTTAAGGTCAGCGCATCATGACGCGTCTCCATAGCAAATAGCGGATACCGGGAAGTGTACCAGACGGCGCAGGGGTTCGCGTGTGTGTTGACAGGAAACAAAGGGTCTGCTATTCTAGGGGAATCAACCAGAGCTGGATCCAAGAGAAGTGGGATCGAGCTTCTATCTTCGGCTACTGATTTGATACATTAGAAACACAATATCTATCTCTAGCTATGCAAAACGGCACAGTCATCAAGAAGAACGATAAGGGCTTCGGCTTTATTAAAGTCGACGGCGCCCAGGAAGGCGCAAAGGACCTTTTCTTCCATTCCAACGAGCTCCAGAACATTTCGTTCGACGAGCTCCAGGAGGGGGACAAAGTCTCTTTCACTATCGGCGACAGCCCGAAGGGCCCGAACGCCACCGGCGTCAACAAGATCTAACTTGTAGGTCAATTGGAGAAATCGCCCCGCTTTAGCGGGGCGATTTCTTTTGCTTCGTGTGATGCCACACACAGCGACAGCCGTAGGGCCGGATGTGCTCGTTGAAATACTCTTCGCCGTAGTCGTAGGCAAACTCCTCCCCCGCCTTGATGCTTTTGATTGCGTCGATGTAAATGCGCCCGCGTTCTATCTCGGGCTCGCAGTTGGGACGGCAGGAATGATTGATGTACCGCGCGATGTTCGCGCGCGCGGCGCCGTCAATCGTCTTGCGCTTGTTCACTTCAAACAGGTACTTGCTCCGGCTCGTATACGCCTCGGCGTTCGTGAGCGTCCGGCCGGCGTACTCGATGATGCGCTCCCCGCGTTTGTAGGGGCGCGCCGCAAACAGGCCGAGCCCGGCGCTCGAACGCTTCACGACGACGCCCTCCGGATACACCGGTTTCTTTTTTTTCATATCCACTTCGCCGTTAGCCCTCGGTCGTCCGCCCGTCGAAATGCTCCTCGTGCTCATCCGCCTTCGTCCGCTCGACGGTACCGTCCTTGTGCTCGGGTGGCGAGTAGACGGTGTAGAGCTTCAGGTCGCCGGAACCCGTATTGATGACGTTGTGGCGCGTGCCCTCCGGTATAACAAGCGCGTCGTCCGCCTTCACCTCGCGCACGACCCCGTCGAGTACCGCCTCGCCCTCCCCTTCTTCAAAGCGGATGAACTGGTCGAGGTGGTGCACCTCTTCGCCGATTTCCTCGCCCGGGCGCAGGTTCATCAGCACGAGCTGGCTGTGCTTGGCGGTATAGAGGACGCGGCGGTAATCTGTGTTCTCCTTGGTCGCCTGCTCTATGTTGGTTAGGAAGCCTTTCATTACTGCGCATTATACCACACTGGAAATCTTGCGGTATACTGCACAGTAGCATGCCCGATGCGCTTCAGCCGAACAAAGGAAAGAGTCGCGACGCGGTCGCGCTCGGTGTCCGTTACCTGCGCCTCCCGGTGAAGACGCGGCTCATAGGAAGCGGCGACGACCTGATGAAACTCATCGAAGAATACACCGCACCGCACCTTCTCCCGGGCGACCTGCTCTTCATAAGCGAGAAAGTCGTCTGCATCACGCAGGGTCGCATGGTGCTGACCAAGGAAGTGCAGACCTCCTGGCTCGCGCGCTTCCTCTCAAGCAAGGTGAGGAACTATGCCGGCACGCCGCAGTTCCGCGGTCTCGGCCACGGCACCGCGCCCGCGATGCAACTCCTCATCGAAGAAGCGGGCGTTCCGCGCGTGCTCTTCGCCGCCGCGGTCGCCGCACTCACGCGCCCCTTTGGCATCAAGGGCGCGTTCTACTACCTCGTCGGCAAGCAGGCGAAATCCATTGACTGCCCCATGTCCTGGACGCTCGCGCCCTACACCGAATACGCGAAGAAGGCGCCCTTGGACCCCGACGGCGTCGCGCACGCAATCAAGGAGAGGTTCGGTGCCGAGACCGTCATCGTGGATGCCAACTATCGCGGCGCCTTCTCGCTCGGGAAGTCCGCGCGCGCAATCTCCGAAAAGTTCGTCCGCGAGGTCCTACGCGACAACCCCGCCGGCCAGGACAGCGAGATGACACCCTTCTTCATCATCCGCAAAGTAGCCATCATATGAGCCGATAACATACTCCTCACTATAGGGAAAACACACACGGGCAAAACAACCCTTGCAAAGGACCTCGTCGAAGATATCCCAAACGGCGTCATTCTTGAATGACCCCATTGCTCTTTTCCTTCGGACCACATTCCCAAAACTGCATGCTCTCGATTTGGACCACACGGGAGGATTTTCTTCCCTCTCTCTTAAATTTTTAATCTTCCGCACAATACTCACATTCGCTCTTGGACAGGACTTTAATATCGTCATGAGCAACTTCAACATGTATGCAAATGGACGGAAAGACGTACTCGATATAATCAAATATCATCCTGTCAAAACTATAGGAGTTTACCTCAACTATCCTGAAGAAATTCTTCTCGAGCGAATCAAACACTCGAAACGTGATACCAACGTACTGCGAGTATCCAAAGATTTCAATACTCTCATTATAAATTAGCGGACGCGCTTTCAGCCGCCGACCGAAAGTGATTTTGATTACTTTTTCGAAGTTACTCATCCCGACGAACTTCCTGCTATGAAAGCAAAAATAATTGAGCTTTACAAGAAGTGAGAACTTAGAACACTGTCAGACACCGGGTGTTTGACAGGGTGTTTGACAGAACATATACACCTGTAAAAATGAAAGTATATGAGAAACATTCAGATAAGTATTGATGAGTATTATCACGTATACAACCGCGGTGCGCACAAACAAACTATCTTCCATGATAGAGCAGATCACGTTCGATTTCTCTTTTTAATTTTATTTCTACAATCCCCCTCTTGGATTTGAGCAAATCTCGCGCCCTGTACGCCGCTTTGTCCAACACCGAGTGTTTGACATTGCCGCTGAAGGCATCTCACAAATTGTTCAAGAACGTTATGTCGAGCTCATATCTTTCTGTCTCATGCCGAATCACTTTCATCTTGTTCTTCGAGAGATTCAAGAACATGGCACCGCACGATATATGCAACGCGTCTTAAATGGTTATACGAAATATAACAATACTAAATATGAAGCCTCCGGGCATTTGTTTGAAGGGCCATATAAGGCGGTACATGTGGGAGACAACGATCAACTTCTTTACCTTTCGACCTATGTACACCGCAATCCAAGAGGATTGTCGCAATGGAAAAACAAGGAGCAAAAATATGAATGGTCAAGTTATCAAGACTACATCAGTAAAAATCGTTAGGGTAAACTACTCGCTATGGATACCGCAAAACTTCTTGATGAGGAACTTGGAGAAGTATTGCCTAAAGATTTCTAAAAGTTGTCAGACACTCGGTGTTGGACAGTGTTGGACAAGGTGTTGGACAAAACATTTAGGTGCGGGGGTCAGAATGAACCCACTCGACGAGCTGGCCCGCCGCAAGCTCCATGAGGTCGGCGGGGCGCACGTAGCGCCAGTTCCCTTTCGGCACGAGGAAATAGTGCTTCCGTTCGGCGAGCGCGTCGGTGATGTTCCATAACTCTTTTTCCGCCGTCAGCCACCAAGCATCACCGAACCGCTCTGCCCCCGACGGGGCGCCGATGCGGCGCATGTCGAGCGGCTTGGAGTAGCATTCAAGCGTCTTCTCTCGCGTCTCGTTCATAAACCATTCGTGGAAATAGGAGAGCGCGAGCTCGCGCGGCGTGCGATAGACCGGGTCGCGGAAGCGAAGCACGGCGTGATTCGTCTTGCTCACGGCGCCCCAGCGGCCCCCGCGCTTGTAGAGTGCGACGACGTGGTCCACGTCGCCCTTCCCCATCCGCGAGGAGAGATTCATGATTAAGGGTGGCTCGCCGTGGAGCCAGAGCGCGGCGGCGGCAAGGAGGGCGCCCTCGATGCAATGCGCACGCCGCGCCGCAAGCACGCGGCGCGGCGACTGGTGCGTGTCGCCCTGTTTTTCGAAATTAAACGGGAGTTCGTCCAGGAAGTTCTGGATGGCGGCGGGCGTCGCAAGACGCGCGAGCGCATCGTATTCTTTGCGGGTGAATCCGGACTCGGGAAACGTGAGGCGCTTCATCCCGTTAGGATACCGCACAAAAACACGCGGCGCCCCTCTCGGGGCGCCGCGTGCTCCGAAATCACAATTCGCGTGAAGCGTTAGTTGAGCGCGAGTGCGCCGCTCTTGCCGGTTACGAGCTGTGCGAGCTCGGCCTGAGTTGCCGGAATGCGGCCAATGTTCACGTGCCCCACGATGCGGACCGTAACGCCTTTGCAGATGCCGAGCACCTGCGCCGCGTTCTTCATGCCCTTGTCGGCCGTCCGGTACTCTCTCTCCGTGCCGAAGAGGAGGTCGATGCGGTCGGTATACCGAGCGTTCATGGTATCTGCGATAACGCGATACCCGATGGACGACTGAACGGCATCATAACCGCACGATTCCTTTGAGGCATTCGAGCCGTCAATCTCGATAATAGTGCCGAACGGCATCTTATCGGCGAGGTCCCGGGAACGGGCCGCGACGACCTCCGGGTTCGAGTGCGCGCCGCTGGCGGTCTCGAAGGGGGTACTGTCGGTCTGCTCCGGGACAGCGTTATAGGCGGTGAGCGTCACCGAATAGCCCGGGGTAACGGGCGCCTTGGGCGCCTCTGCATGCGCAGGGAGCCCCGACAAAAGCAAAAAGCCCATGAGGGCTCCTAATATAGTCATTGGTGTAAGTTACCGAAATAGCCACTAGCTACCTCGTTATTTACATACTAGCACATTGACAATATCTTGTCAATGGGTTGTGTGGTGTTTGCGGGGTTAGAACTCTGAGAAGCCAGGGAGGATATTCACGATGACCGAGTCGGTCGCGTGGGTGCCGTAGCTGTTCACGCAGTCAACGCCATAGATGGTCTGGGCGGTCACGGTGTCGTTCACGCCCGCAGAGCTGAGGCCGGTACGCCATGCCGCACCGTTTTTCGTGACCGAGCAGGAAGTCGCGTTGGTAGACGACCACGCGACCTTCACGTTGTTCTGCGTCGCTGGATTCACGCGGACAGCATCGGACTGGTCGTTCACGGTAAGGGTAACTTCCGGAACAATGACCGTGACGGTCGCATTTGCGGGCGGCGGCGACCCGTACAGACCGTCGGAGCAGGTCAGCGCATACGAGGTAGAAGGGGGAGTTGGCAGAACCGACGCAGGCGCGGTGCCGGAAATCGCGCCGCCAGTGTCGAAGCCGCTCCCGGCGCAGGAAGAGGCGCAAGCGGAACCGCCGGAAACCGACCAGGAAAGACTGATATTCTCTCCCTGTTCGATGGTGTCGGGCGTCGCCGTGAGCGAAGCAGTGCAACCATGGGTACAAACGGACTGGTCGTTCCCGCTGACGCCGTATGCGGAACCGTCCGCGGCAGTGCCACCCGCACTAATCCAGCCTATACTGTCGGAGCCCCACGCGTAGCCGCTCCATGCACACGAAGTCCCTTGTATGATGCCGTACGCGGAGCCGTCGGTCGCGGTACCCGAGAGCGCTATCCATCCGTCCCACCCGCCACTGTTGCTGTCGAGCGCGCCGCTACAGGCGTTCTTATCGGCGAAGGCCGAGCAGGCGCGCGCCCAACCGGTGATTTGTCCGGTGATGAAATCTGCCGCCCCTGCCGGGTGCGACCCGTCGGACGCGCTGAAGCTTATCCACCCGATGTTCGACCACGCGTAGCCGGAAAGGACCCGTGTGGATGAATCTTCAAAGACACCATAGCCGGGGCCGCTGAAGCTTATCCACCCTACGTTCGACGACCAGGCGTAGCTGGTAAGCGGCATGGAGCCGGCCGCCATTGCCGGACTTTGCAGAAGTACAAGAGCGACGAACAGTGCAATGACCACTGCGGGAAGTGTGCGGGGAATCGAACGAGAAGATTGTGCGGATGACATGGTTTATTTGGGTGCCGAAAGCGAGTCGAGCACTGACTGGTCAACGGTCGGACTGCCGGCGGCGTTGTCGGAAGCCTCCGCCACAGGCGCGGGCGCGGGTGTAAGCGACTCAAATACGGGGGCAGGAGAGCTCTCCGGTACACGTGGTGCACTGAGCGAATCGATTGTCTGCTCTTGCGTCGGCTGGGGCATTTGCTCGGACGGCGAGGTCACGGTGCCGGATACTAACGGGAACAGTCCGAAGCGCCAACTCACCCAGAGCAACCCGGCGACCACGAGCACCGCGACGGCAATCAGCCATTTCCAAAGTTGTCCGGGGGTAGGTGTCATGGGCGGCATATCTCACTACGGGAGCACGCTACTTCTTTATAGGCGGCGCATTCACGACAGGAGGAGCTTCCCCGTCGGTGCGAACCTGGGCAGTATCAATCATCGGAGCCGTTCCCTGATTGGCACCTGCGGGAAGGCTGATATCAGCCGGAGTAAGCGCGGCTACCGTTCCGCCGAGCGTGATTTTGACCGCATCAAAGCTGGTCGCCGTCTTTACGTCTTTTCCAGCATCAACGGTAATCATGTCGCCTGTCTTCAAGTCGGAGATGCTCAACTCTGTTTCGGTGAAGGGCTGTGGCGGGATCGGCAGATTCGCGCCTGCGGCGGGAGCCTGCTCTCCGGGCTTAGAAGCACTTGCCGACATGGCTTTCTGGTACGCCTCCACCTCTTTCTGGAAAACCGCTGGCTCTTTCGGCTCGCTCTTTAGTATCTTGGTTTCGCTCGTCACGGTAACCTCGCGCACGGTCGGCAGGTCTTCGAACGGATTTATAGACGGAGGGGTTTGTATGGTTATTGTGTTGCCGGAAATGCTTTGTATAGTACCGGAAACTATTTGCATCGTCGGCTGAGACGGAAACGCCGTCTTGGCCATCTCAAGCTTGTCGGAATACTGATACCCGGCAGTGACGTATCCGACCGCACCACCGACGACGAGCGCTACCACTATTCCTACGATGAGATTGTTGTTCATATGATTTTAGTGTGGAAGATATTGGTTCCCGTTAATACACTCCGTCATAGGAGGTACTTCTGACACAACCAGCCTTATGACCGTTCGCCACGTCCATTTTAACAATCTTCGTCCCGTCACACTTATATGAAATGTATGCGCACTCGCCCCCGGGATTCGTCAGCGATGGCGTGACCCAGCCGTTCCAGTCGCAGGCGATATTGGCCGCCGCAGACCCTGCGGGGCCCGTGGCTCCTGTTGCGCCTGTAGCACCGGTGGCGCCTGTTGCACCGGTTGCACCTGTCGGCCCAGCTGGTCCTGCGGGACCGGTGGCGCCTGTTGCACCGGTTGCACCTGTCGGCCCAGCTGGTCCTGCGGGACCGGTGGCGCCTGTTGCACCCGTAGCTCCCGTTATACCAGCAGGACAGTTCGTACCGTTTGCCTGGCAGAGAGCATAGCCCCCGGCATAAGCTGTGCCGGAAACATAAACATTGCCACCAGACATATAAAGATTATTAGTGTCTGCTCCTGCACTACTGACTGTGTTTAGATATATTGCGTTGTCTAAAAGTCTGATGTACGAAGCGCCTCGGTTTGTTGCACGTCTACCATAATACGGCGAACCAATCATATTGTTTCCTATCCCAGTACCTGTCCAGGTCCAGCCTGGCTCACTTGCCCAAAGGACTAAGTCAGCAGTGTTCCCTCCTCCAACACCTTGTCCGTAGTTATCAGAAAAAATTCTGATCTTCGAATCACTGTGACCTCCTTGTACATGTAGTTTCTCGCTCGGCCCTGTCGTCCCGATGCCGACGTTGCCGTCATCTTTTATAAACATCTTTGTCGTCGCCGAGCCACCAGTCATAAAGTGCAGGTCACCAGCAGCTCCTTCGGCAAATAACGCTGGGGATAAATCAGTTCCGGCACCAGTTATGACTTTGTGAAAATACAATCCACCACCCGAAGTTGTCCCATCGTGCAACGAGATGGCACCGATTCGACTTCTAATATCCCCATTAACATCAAGCTTCGCCCCCGGATTCGTCGTCCCGATGCCGACGTTGCCGCTTGGTTGTATTGTCACTGCCTGTATGCCTGTATCAATGTCCTTTATCCCGAAGTAGCCGTCGTTTACTCCTGAAATGCCAGTCTGCAACTCCCAGCTATCTCCACTTGTCTGTGTGTTTGTGAGGCGAATATTGGCAGTGTCAACACCAAAACCTGAAAGATGCAGTTTACTCAATGGCCCCGTCGTCCCGATGCCGACGTTGCCGTACTGCACGAGGAGGCCGTTCGTTGCTCCGCCGGTGTTGAGGAGGAGGCCGCCGGTCTTCGCTTGCGCCGTCGGCCCGGTGTTGAGCGGGGCGTAGGCATCGCCCTTTGGCGGCGAGGTGGTCGGTTGAGAGAACGCGTATGCCTGGATGCCGATGGAGAAGAGCATCGCTCCGAGGGCAATGCTGGCGTAGGTGAAGAATCGTCGTAAGTCCATGGTTACAAATATGATTATGAGATGCTCTCAGTCTACCCTACTTTTGAGCTTGCCGAGCCGGGTCTGGGGACAATCTACACGCGGGAATTCCTTTGCGCCATGAATGCACGGACGAGAGAGAACACGGCATACGCGACGACGATGCCGACGAGCGCTCCGCCGAGGATGTCCGTCGGATAATGAACCCCCGCCATCACACGGGCCGCGGCGACGAAAGTCGCCGCGACGAAGAAACCGATTCCCCACTTCCGGTTATAGAGATAAACAGCGGTCGCGAGTGCGAAGAAGAATGTCGCGTGCCCTGAAGGGAACGACCACGAACTGTCTGTAAACAAGGCGTGCACGCCGGGAAGCTCCGCAAACGGCCGCGGGTGGTGGTAGAAGAAACGGATGAGTTCGGTCGCGCCGAAACGTGCGATGATGCTCGCCGCGCCGGCGACCAGAAGCAGCTCCCACTTCTCTCGTTTGGCATAGCGAGAGAAAAATACCAGAGCGAGAAAGAGAGCGACGAGGAGGTACGCGAGGTACGTAGCGAAAAACACAATGACTCCGTCAAGAAGCGGCGACTGCCCCGCAAGACCGTTGAGCGCGTAGAAAAGCTGGGTATCGAGTGTCATGGTTTCTCTAAAACTCCGGCATGAAGAGGCCGATGGCGACGCCCATGACTATCGCCGCGCCGCCAAGGAGCGCCATGCGCACCCCGCGCCACAGCACGGGGAGACGCGAGAAGCGGGCGCTCATCATCCCGGTAACGAATAACGAGAGGACGGACACGCAGACAGACACGACAAGCGCAGTCCCGCCGGCGAAGAGGATGTAGGGAGCGAGCGGGATGAGCGCCGCGAGCACGCAGGAGGCGAACATAAGGACGGCCGCCGTAATGGACGGACGGTCGTTTACGTTGGAGCGGCTCAGGTACTCCTCCGCCGATTCTTCGGAGAGGAAATCACCCATCGCCATCGAGAATGCTTCAACAAGCGCGTAGATGATGCCGGTCAGGACGATGGTGGCGCGCGGCACGCCGGCGACGCTGATGCCGGCGAGGAAACCGACGGTGGAGACGAGACTGTCGTTGACGCCGAAAACGATAGTGCGCAAGTAGAGCGCAGAGGTTTTCATGTACTGAATGGTAACACGCGCCGTGCGGCTAGTGGTATAAAAATCTCAGAGCCCCTGGTCGGTATCGAGCTCGCCCGTCGTCCGTTCTGAGTAGAAGCGTCCGTCATCCGGACAGATGAACCCAACCGACTTCCCCCGAAGCCGTTCGATTTCTCCCTGATTCAATCCCGCCAGGTATTTCATGAGTCCAACAAATGCAAGGCCAGAGGTAGGGCCTGGCTGAGGTTCGACGGCACTCCAAAGTCTTCGCATCCCGATAAAAGATTCTCTGCGACCTGCTTCAACGATAGTATCGACAAATTTCTCCCATGGAAGTGTGACAACCTCCGCCATTTTCTTGCGGTCACGCGCGCCCGGCACTCGCTCACCGAACTTCGGGCGAACACCGATGATGACCGTCTCTGGATGCTCACACACTACTCCTGATTCAGGCGGGACGCCACTCTTTCTTGACCTCGGTAATGTGGTTCTTGCCGTCCACGAAGACGGTCGTGGGGTGCGTCATCTTCTTCGCCTCCTCCTCGCTCACCAGCACATACGACAAAATGATGACCAGGTCGCCTTTTTTGAAGTGGTGCGCCGGCGGGCCGTTGAGGATTATCTCGCCCTTCCCTTCCTCTCCCCGCACGATATACGTCTTCCACGAGGTCCCGTTCGCGAGACTATTGACCAGGACCGCCTGACCGGGGAGAAGGCCGGCGGCGTCGATGAGCAGTCCGTCAATCGTGATAGAGCCGACATAGTCGAGGTCGGCGTCCGTCACCGTCGCTCGGTGTATCTTCGCTAAACAAACGTCTAACAACATAGTATGAGTATACCCAGCACTGACGCTAATTGCAAAAAAGTGAATGCTGGGTAAATCACACTTCGACACGGCGTGCGAATGGTATTGTACAGGTACGCACTTTTTATGAGTTTCCTTTTTTGGGTGAACATTATAGCTTTGCTCTTTTCTTTCTTCGTCACCGGAGCGCTTTTAGGTGCCGCGTTCTCGAAACCGATTCGAGAAAAGCTCGTCAAGCTCCTCCGCCTAGAACACCTCCAGCGCCTGCTTCTGAAGCGGTCCGACCATAACCCGATTCTGCGGCCGGGGACGCACCCCTGGACGGCCGAGGCGGTGATGAATCCGGCGGCCGCCGTCCTCGGCGGCCGCACGCACCTCATCTATCGCGCCATCGGCACGGACGGCATCTCGCGGCTCGGCTACGCGAGCAGTCCGGACGGCATCACGTTTGATAAGCGCCTGCCGTATCCGATTTACGTCGCGCGCAATCCGCACAACCTCGCCCTGCATCTGCGGCGCTACTCTCCCGTGCTGTACCCCTCGGGCGGGAGCTGGGGCGGATGCGAGGACCCGCGGATGGTCGTCGTCGACGGGAAGGTGTACGTCACCTTCAATATGTTTGAGAACTGGCGGCTCCGCGTCGCGGCCATCTGGATGAGCGTGGAGGATTTCCTCGCGGAACGTTTCGACGCGTGGCGGGGGCCGGTCATCCTCTCGCACAGCGACCGGGACAAAAACTGGGTGCTCTTTCCGAAAAAAATCGGCGGACAATTCGCCGTCCTCCACAGTGTCATCGGCGACGACGAAAATCACGTGCGCATCGAATACTGCGACAACCTCGCGACGCTCAAGCAGAGTAGGTTCGTGAGTCCCGACCCGCAACGGGTTCCCGACAAGCCGGTCGCGTGGCACGTCCACACGCGAAGCGCCGGCCCGCCGCCGGTCAGGACGGACCGAGGGTGGCTCGTCTTCTACCATGCACACGACGCAAGGGAGAGCCACCGCTACAAGCTCGGCGCAATGCTCCTCGACCTCGTCGACCCGACGAAGGTGCTCTACCGCGCCGCCGCGCCCGTCCTCTCGCCCGACGAGTACTACGAGAACGACGGCAAGCCGGGCATCGTGTACGCCGCCGGGGCCGTCGTCCGCAACGGCACGCTCTTCGTCTATTACGGCGGCGCAGACAAGGTCGTCTGCGTCGCGACCGCGCCTCTGGAAGCATTTCTGGATGCGCTAATCAAGGGCAGTCAGCCCTCGCTCTCCGTGATGACGCCCGCGCAAGCCACCTAACTATGTTTGTCATTCGCCGAGAAACCCATAATCCCCTCATAGCGCCCGAGCGCGAGCGCCCGTGGGAATCAATCGCCACCTATAACCCGTCAGTTGTCCGCACCGAAGATGGCGTGCGACTCTTCTACCGCGCGCTCGGGAGCCCGGACGCGCTCGGGACACTCCCCAGCCTTTCCACCATCGGCATGGCCTTTTCCGAAGACGGCACGCATTTCCATACGCGACAGCAAGTCATCGTGCCACAGGAACCGTGGGACACGTTCGGGTGCGAAGACCCGCGCGTCACGCTGTTTGAGGGCCGGTGGTACTGCTTCTACACCGCGCTCGGCGGCTACCCCTTCGGCCCCGACAACATCAAGGTCGCCGTCGCTGTCGGGGACACGCCGGACCATTTCAATGAGCGGCACCTTATCACGCCGTTTAACGCAAAAGCGGCAACGCTCTTCCCCGAGCGCCTGGACGGCGACATCGTCCTTATGCTCACTGCGCATACCGACTGGGCCGAGGAGCACCCGCGTCCGACGGTCGCGCTTGCGCGCGCGAAGCGAATGGAGGACTTCTTCAACCCCGAGTATTGGCGCGACTGGCACGACCATCTTGCTGACTACGCCCTCCCCGAGATGCGGCGCGGCGACGGCGACCATGTGGAAATCGGCGCCTCGCCGCTCCTCACCCAGCACGGCTGGTTGCTCATCTATTCCTACATCCAGAATTATTACGATGAGAGTCAGCGCATCTTTTCGGTTGAGGCGGCGCTTCTCGATACGAAAAATCCGCAGAAGCTCATCTCGCGCACCGAATCCATACTGGTACCGCAAGAATTTTACGAACAGTACGGACTCGTCCCCAACGTCGTTTTCCCCACCGCCGCGACCGTCGGCGAAGGCGGCCTGCTCGATATCTGGTACGGCGCGGCCGATACCGTCTGCGCGAAAGCGAGCGTGAAGCTCCACGACCTCATGCGCGCCCTCGACCCAGAGCGGCCCGCGCGCACCTTCAACCGTGCGCCGGAGAACCCCATCCTCGCGCCGCAGGGCGACGGCTTTGAAAGCCGCGATGTGTTCAATTCTGCCACCCTCGACCTCAATGGTTCCGTCTATCTCCTCTACCGCGCGATGGACGCGGCAAACACGTCCACGCTCGGCCTCGCCGTCTCCAAGGACGGCATCACGATTGATGAGCGCCTTGAGAAGCCTGTGTACGCGCCGCGCGCCGACTTCGAGATGAAGCGCGGAAAGCCGGACGGGAATTCCGGATGCGAGGACCCGCGCATCGTACGCATCGGCGATACGCTTCACATGACCTACACCGCGTATGACGGCGTCCATTCGCCAAAGGGCGCGACCTCGTCAATCAGCGTCGACGACTTCCTCGCGCGCCGATTCGACGCATGGAGCGAGCCCTTCCTTCTTACGCCCGACGGCGTGGATGACAAGGACCTCACTCTCCTGCCCGAAAAAGTGGACGGAAACTATCTGCTCTACCACCGCGTGAACAACATGATATGCGCCGACCTCCTCCCCGACCTCACCGAGGGGAAGCGGGTGAGCCGTTGTATTGAAGTCATGGCCCCGCGGCTCGGGATGTGGGACGGAGCAAAGGTGGGGAGCGCGGCACCGCCTATCAAGGTTGCTGACAAGTGGCTGATGATTTATCACGGCGTGTCCCGCCACGGGACCTACCGCCTCGGTGTGGCGCTTCTCGACGCCTCCGGCATGACCGTTCTCGCGCGCACCGCCGACCCGGTCTTTGAACCGGTCGAGCCGTATGAGAAAGAAGGCGAGGTCAAAAACGTCGTATTCTCCTGCGGCGCGGTGGTCCGCGGCGACACCGTGTTCCTCTACTACGGCGCGGCCGACAAGGTCATCGGCGTCGCGACCGCCTCGCTCGCGCACATGCTCGACGCACTGTCATGAACATTATTTCAAAACATACCAGCGAGCCGACGCAGCGGAAATTGGTAGTAAGACTTGGCCTAGCGGCCCGGAGCGCGACCAATTTCTGCTGTGCCGGCGAACGGGTTTTGAAAAATGTTCAGCCAGAAAATTATGCGTGCCCTTCGCAGGTGCATCCCGAGCGAGCACCCAGGTATGCTTAAACTCATCATCTTTGACCTCGACGGCACACTCGCGGAGAGCAAACAGCCGCTCACTGCCGAGATGGCGGAACTCCTCGCGAAGCTCCTTGCCGAAACCCGCGTTGCCGTCATCTCCGGCGGCGCGCTTTCGCAATTTTTAAAACAAGTCGTCGCCACACTTCCGGTCGAGGCGAATCTCGCGCACCTCTACCTCCTGCCCACCTCCGGCGCGGCGCTCTACGAATTCCAGGACGATGACTGGAAAAAGATTTATGAGGAGCGCCTTTCAGAAAAAGAGAAGGACACCATCGAGGAGGCGATGCGCGCGTCCGCGGCCGAGACTGGCCTTATCGATTTTTCGAAACCGGTGTACGGCGAGCGCATCGAATACCGCGGCGGCCAAGTAAGCCTCTCCGCGCTCGGCCAAGAAGCGCCAATCAAGGAGAAAAAGACGTGGGACCCAGACAAAAAGAAGCGGTATGTACTCCAAGCAGACATTGCGGCGCGACTGCCGAAGTTCTCGGTCGGTATCGGCGGAGCGACCACCATCGACGTCACCAAGCGCGGCATCGACAAGGCGTACGGGCTCCGCCAGCTCTGCGAGCGCCTCGGTGTGAGCGAGTCCGACGCACTCTACGTCGGCGACGAGCTCGAGAAAGGCGGCAACGACGAGGCCGTCTACAAAACCGAGGTGCCGACGCGCGCCGTCTCCTCGCCTGCCGAGACCGCCGTCTTCATCGAGAAGCTCTTGGTACACTGATACGATGCTCGGCCTGCTCCTCATCGCCGCCGCCACACTGGCAAGCGAAGGCTCGGCCTCAATCGGCAAGTGGGAGACCGCCCGCCGAAAAGAGAGCGTCTACACGCTCGGCTTCCTGGACTCGCTCGGCGCGGTTGTGTTCTTCTGTATCCTCATATATCACCACGGCGAAACGAGCGCTCGACATCGTTTTTGCGACGCTCTCCGGCCGCCTCTACTTCCACGAGAAGAAGTTCTGGGTCAAAGTCCTCTCCTTCCTGCTTATCCTCGCCGGCCTCTTCCTCCTGACCTGAGTACATTCCCAAGCATGCGGGAGTATCAGCACTAAAAAACCTATATTCTGAGCCATTTTACATGCTCTCCCCACTACGATGTATAAAACGGATTACACAAACGGATTACACAATTCAACACAGGCCCCGGCTATCAACCAGCGGGGCTTTCTCTTTTATTTATTCTCACTGCTTCATAAGCCGCACGAAGCAGATGGCCTCGAAGGAGTGGTGGCGACATTCACGCTTCATATTCAATTCACATCCCATCCATTTCTCTTGTCTGAAATTTCTTCCTATAGGATATAATTTCAGACATGAAGAAAATGCGGACGGAAACGAGAGGAACGTATTTACCGATGCGTAATCTCATCTTACGAACGTTAGCGGTAAGCGGTGTACTGGGCGTTGCACTGGTGGCTCCAAAGACTCTAAAACTTTTGAAAAATCTCGACCGTGCAGCGGCAAACCGAACTGGTCTCTATCGTCGAATTACAAAGGCGATAACAGATCTTGAGTACGCGGGATTGGTACATACTTCTGGGGAACGCGGTCACCGCCGCGTGAAATTGACAGAAAAAGGCATGGCCAAGATCGAGAGCGTTCTTGCCGCTGAATATCGCATTCCTGTACCTGCATTTTGGGATGGTAAATGGCGGGTGGTGATATTCGACATCAGAGAGAAACGACGCACGTCCCGTTCACGACTCCGTATTCTCCTCTCAAACGCCGGCTTTGTGCGGCTACAGGACAGCGTCTGGGTGTATCCCTATCCATGCGATGAGTTCATAGAGCTTGTTCGTGCCCATCTTCGAAGCGGCACCGGCGAAATGCTCTCGTTTACGGCGGAAGCGCTGGAATCGGATCGTCACTTGCGCGAACATTTTAATCTCGCATGATTAGCATATTCTTTTTTGTAACCAATCTTTTGATTTTGGACGATGTCTGAATTATTTGCCTATAGGATAAAAATTCAGACATCTATTATAGTCGTGCATTTCGTACGCATTCTTACTGTTGCTTCATTCTTACTGTTGCTTCATGAGGCGGACGAGGCGGATGGTTTCGAACGAGTGACGACCGTGGAGGGCGTGGAAGACGGGTGAGAGCTTGTCGCCCTCTGTCGTGGCGAGTGCCTCATGTATCTCGTCGAGTGCGTCGAGTGGGACGAGGTGCGCGAAATCGGCGCGGGCGAGCGAACCCAGCTCCGCGAGCTCTTCCAGGTGATGCACGATGGTCGACGCGACGAGCCCGCGCGCCTTCACCGCTTCTTTCAGGGTTTTGGAATCTCGCACGGTCTGCAGAGTCTCCGCCAGTCTTCCCGGCAGTCCCGCTTCTACTTTCTTCTTACTACCCCCTACTCCCTGCTCCCTACCCCCTACGTTCTCCATCCACGCTCCGCCCATCGCTTTGACGAATTTCTTCTGCATCTCCTTTTTCCCCGCCTCCGGCATCGACTCAAACGTCTCGCGCGCCGCAAGAGAGGCGGCGCGGAAGTCTCGGTCCTTCTCCAATATCTCCGGGTGCACTTCGAGCGCGCGCTGGTTGAGCCCCGTGAGATACACGCCGGAGAGCCGCCGCACGCGCGAGAGCGCGACGTACCCCTGCCCATATTCAAATGCCTTGGAGAGGTCCATGACAGCCGCGTCCATGCTCATCCCCTGGCTCTTGTGCACCGTCATCGCATAGGCGAGCCGGAGCGGTATCTGGGCGACGCTCGCCTTCACCTTCCCCTGCTCTTCCAACTGCCACTCCATCGGTTCAGCCAGCACTAATCCTTTAGTGCTGGCCGAGGTCGTTTTTATTTTTACCAACGGTAATCCGTCCGCGCCCCAGCCGGTCACCACCCCGAGCGTCCCGTTCACAAACCTTCCTTGCGGAGAGTTCTTGGTGAACATCACCGCCGCACCTTCCTTCAATTCAAGCGATTCGGGCGAGAGACACCCGCGCTTCAGCCCTTCGACGAGCGAGTCCCTGCCCTTCGCGCTCATGCGGAATGTCATGACCTTGCCCGGGAGTTTCGCGAGCTCGCCCGCATTGATGCGGTCCACATCTGCGTTGTGCGAGAAGAGCTTCGGCGCACCCAGCACCACATCTGATGTGGTGCTGGGCAATTCTACTCGACGAGTCATGAGCATCTCGTAATGCATCTCTTCCACGAGCCCCGAACGTATCGCGGAGAGCACGCTGAGGAATTCGATATCGTCCTGCCGATACTGCTCGGTCAGATAACAGGTAATGAGATTCAAGTCGCGCCAGACCGGCGAGGAATACGCGAATTTCACATCGCGGGCGCGCGACACCGGCGGCAACTGGAAGAAGTCTCCCACGAGGACGAGCGTGAGCCCGCCAAACGGCGTATCCCTTCGCCGCACCTCGCGGCAAATCGAGTCCGCCATCTCAAACGTCGCGGCGGAAAGCATCGAAATTTCTTCGATGATGAGCACCTTCGCTTTCTGGATGCGCCGCGCGACGTGCTCCTTACTCGCGATGCGGTCCACATCGGCCCTGGTGAGCGACTCATTGATGCCGATGCCGCTCCAGGAGTGGAGCGTCATCCCGCTCACGTGCGTCGCGGCGATGCCGGTCGCGGCCGTTACCGACGGTTCGATGCCGCACGCGCGGAGCCAGCCGATAAACTCGTTTATCGTATGCGTCTTCCCGCTCCCCGGTTCTCCGGTGAGATACACGTGTGCACCCGTTTTCAATATGGTGAGCGCCTCGGCTTGAGTCATGAGACCACAGTATACCTTGGGACAAAACTAGACCCGTGCGTAGGCCCGCGCGCCGCGCACGAGCAGTTTGCGCACTTCCTCGACCACAAGGATTGACGACGCGACGAGGAGCACCGTCGCCCACTCGGAGAGCGAGAGCGTCGTCGTACGCAGGATAGTCTGCAAGAACGGCGTGTACAGAGCGGATATTTGAAGCGCGACGACGATGAGCGTCGCCCCGACGAGATAGATGTTGGTGAACGGATTCATGCTGAATATCGACTTTGTTTCCGAACGGCAGTTCCACACATTAAACCACTGGAACACGGCGAGTACGGTGAGCGATATAGTCCACGCTTTCGTCGGGTCGCCGCCGACATTCGCGGCGAAGAGATACAGCGTTCCGACCATCATCACGAGCGCCATAAGGACCATGCGCACGCTCATCAGGCGGTCAATCAAATATTTCTTCGGGCGTTCGAAGTGGCGCGAGAGAAGCCCCTCCTCCTTCGGCTCCATACCCATCGCCACCGTCAGGAATCCGTCGGTCACGAGATTCAACCAGATAATTTGCACCGCAAGCAAGGGGAGCGGGTACCCGAGCGCGAGAGCGCCGAGGATGACCAGCGCCTCGCCCATGCTGGTGGAGAAGAGGTAGAGAACGACTTTCTTAATGGTGATATAGATGCTCCTCCCCTCTTCAACCGCTGAAATAATACTGCCGAAATGGTCGTCCAGGAGAATGATGTCCGACGCTTCCTTCGCAACTTCGGTGCCGATGATGCCCATCGAGACGCCGAGGTCGGCCGCGACAAGCGAGGGAGCGTCGTTGACCCCGTCGCCGGTCATGGCGATAATCTCTCCCCGTTTCTTATAGGCCTCGATGATTCGCAGTTTATGTTCCGGTGTCACGCGCGCGAAGACTGAGACCTCCGTGAGCCGCGCGGCGAGCTCATGGTCCGAGAGCGCGTCCATCGCTTCGCCGGTGAGCACGCGGTCGCCCTCATTGAAAATGCCGGCCTCCGTCGCAATCGCACGCGCCGTGAGCTTGTGGTCGCCGGTTATCATCACGACTTTTATGCCGGCATCCTCTGCGCGCCGCACCGTCTCCGCCACATCGGGCCGGAGCGTGTCCACAATGCCGAAAAAGCCGCCGAACACGAGGTCGCGTATCGATTCGGCATCCTGTGTCGGATGCGTATCCTCCCGCACCGCATACGCGAGGACGCGCAATCCCCGCCCGGACATGCCGTCGGAGACCGCCGTCAGGCGCGCACGCTTGTGTTCGTCGAGCGGATGCACCGTCCCGTCGGTGCGGACGCTCGTGGAGAGTGCGAGGACGGTCTCGGGCGCGCCGATAACACTCGTGAACAAGCCGCCGCCGACGCGGTGCGTCGTCGCGTGATACTTCAACCGGTAATCAAACGGGATTTCGGACATGAGCGGGGACTCGCCGAGGAGGTCGTCTTTCCGGAATCCCGCTTTTTCTCCGAATATAAGCAGAGCCGCTTCGGTCGGGTCGCCGGCGACTCTCCAGCGCTTATCCTCTTCAGAATACGAAACGCGCGCATTCGCGAGAAGCGTCGCAACCTTCCCCGCAAACAGAAGCGCCGCATGGTTCGCAGGTACGATAGCCGCACCGCTGAGCTCAATCGTGCCGGTCGGCTCGTATCCGACACCGCCGACGTGATACGTCGTGCCTTCGGCGAACACCTCGTAGACGACGAGCTCGTTCTTGGTAAGCGTGCCAGTCTTATCCACCGCAATGATGCGCGCCTGGCCGAGCGCTTCAACGGCCTGAAGCCGCTTGACGAGCGCGTTCCGTTTCCCCATCCGCCACACGCCGGTCGCGAGCACGAGCGTAATGACGACTGGCAACCCTTCCGGAATAATGGAAACGGCAAGCGAGACCACGGTCGCGAAGATGGTCGCAAGCGGTTGTCCTCCGATAAGGCCGAGCGCAAACAGTGTTCCGCTTATGAGGGCGACGACCACGATAATGGCCCGCGAGAGCGCGCGGATATTCGCCCGGAGCGGTATCTCCGACTCTATGGAGGTGAGCGTCCGCGCTATTGCGCCGATAGCCGTGTTGAGACCCGTCGCGACGACGACCGCCCTGCCGTTGCCCGCAACGATGTTCGTTCCCTTGAACACCATGTTCAACTGTTCGGTCGCCGGAACGTTCTCGCGCGGAATCGTTTCCGCCGTCTTCCCGACCGGCTCCGATTCTCCGGTCATGGATGCTTCATCCACCTTCAGGGTATGCACGTCGAGCAGGCGCGCATCGGCGGGAATCTTTTCGCCCTCGTTGAGGAAGATGATGTCGCCGGGAACGACGTCGCGGTCGGGGATGATGACTTCGGTGCCGTCGCGCAAGACCGTCGCCGTCGTTTCGGCAAACGTCTCGAGCGCGCGAAGCGTATTCTGAGCCTTTCCTTCCTGTATCGTTCCGACTATCGCATTGAAGAGCAGTACGATGCCGATAATGATGCTGTCGGCCGTTTCCCCAAGCATGAAAACCGCGGCCGCGGCCGCGAGCAGGATGTAAATAAGAGGACTCTGAAATTGCCGGAAGAAAAGGACGATGAGACTGTCCCCCTTCGCCTTCGGCAACTCGTTTGCGCCGAACTCCCGCAGGCGTTCGGTGGCGGCGGCAAAAGAAAATCCATGCTCGTCAGCCCCGAGCTCTTTGAGGACATCCGGAATTGGAGTTGCGTACCAGTTCACCCCCGCATTGTACCAGCCCGGCGCACCGGCGGCACCGGCGCCGTTCATTGCGGTGTGCGGTACTGTTCCGCAGGTTCGCCCGGTCAGCGTTTCTCGATAGTGAATCGGAACACGTAGTCGCCGTCCTTGATTTCAGCGGTGGACACGGGCGCTGGGAAAACGTCGGTGAGTGTAACGCGCTCCGCCTCTGTCGTTATGGGCTCACCGAGTTTGAACTCCTGCCGTGCCGTACC
>Ga0210057_1001493_pt1 | contig 35364 bp, 38 predicted proteins | sample CryGeyCG2114_010_2_FD_183968 | JGI IMG/M metagenome (GOLD analysis project Ga0210057, IMG submission 183968) | Groundwater microbial communities from aquifer - Crystal Geyser CG10_big_fil_rev_8/21/14_0.10 (SPAdes) (version 2) | ecosystem: Environmental > Aquatic > Deep subsurface > Groundwater ... | reverse complement strand
ATCAGCGAGTCGCGATACACCTTGGCCACGATACTGGCCGCCGCGATCGAGTAAACTTGCTGATCGCCCTTGATGATGAACTTGTGCGGGACGGGATAGACGTGGCGGAACTCGGGTTGTTGGGGACCGTCGATCAGGATCTGGTCAACGTCGCCGAGCTGGAATAGGGCCGCTTTGATGGCTCGCTGGGTAGCCGCGGTGATGCCGTGCTTGTTGATGACGCTAACGCTGGCTTGGCCGATGGCAACCTCCCGGGCGCTGGCCCGAACAGCCGTGTCCAGCCTGGCGCGCTGGAACGGCGTCAGCTTTTTTGAGTCGTTGATGCCGGTTAGCGGTTGATGGTCCCAGGGAAAAATGACCGCCGCCGCTACCACCGGCCCGGCCAGACAACCACGACCAACTTCGTCTATTCCAACTACGGAGCGTTTGCCACTTTGCCACAGCTGGTGTTCAAGTGACAAACTAGGACAGCGACGCTTTCTCACTCTGTGCTGATAGAATACCATATGGCGTTTTCAGCTCGAGACATCAGAGCGGATTTTCCAATCCTGGACCGGAGGGTACACAACCAGCCGTTGGTGTACCTGGACAGTGCCGCTACCTCCCAAAAACCGCGCCAAGTGATCGAAGCCATCAACAACTACTACGTCCATCACAACGCCAACGTCCACCGCGGCGTTCACGTCTTATCGGACGAAAGTACTCAAGCGTGGCAGGACAGCCGCCAGATCATTGCCGGTTTCTTCAGCGCCGATCCCAGCCAGCTAATCCTGACCCGCAACGCTACCGAAAGCCTGAACGGGGTGGCGTACGGCTGGGCAGACCACAATCTGGAACCTGAAGACGTCATCGCCGTCACTCACATGGAGCACCACGCCAACTTCGTAGTTTGGCAGCAGGCTGCTAAGCGGAACAATGCCCGACTGCACGTTTTAGACATCGATGAACAGGGCCGGCTTGACCTGGAGAAAGCGGCGGCCCAGTTGGCACACTGGGGCCAGCGGCTGAAGCTGGTGGCCTTGACCCATGTCTCGAACACCACCGGCGTGGTCAACCCGGTGGAGGAAGTCATCGCCGTTTGCCGCCGGCTGGAAAAAAAGGCCGGTCAGCCGATCAGAGTAGTCGTGGACGGCGCTCAGTCGGCGCCTCATCTGCCGGTTGATTTCCAGTCGCTTGATGTCGACTTTTTTGTGTTCAGCGGTCATAAAATGTTAGGGCCGATGGGGGTGGGCGGCCTGTTGGTCAAGCACGACTTGCTGACCAGCGGCCAGCTGCGGCCGTGGCTGTTTGGCGGCGGCATGATTTCGGCGGTGTTTACCGACCGGACCGATTTTCACCCCCAGCCCGACGAGCGTTTTACCGCCGGCACTCCGGACGTGGCCAGCGCGGCGGGCTTGGCGGCGGCCTGTCGCTACCTGCAAGCCCTGGGGATGGACCAGGTAGAGGCTTGGGACCGTCAGCTGGTTAGTTACGCGCTGGAGCGGCTCGGGGAACTGCCGGAGATCGAGCTGATCGGACCGACTCAGGCCAGGCCGGGTGCCGTTCAACTGGACCGGGTTGGCTCGGTGGCGTTCCTGTACCGCGGTGTCCACGCCCACGACGTGGCCCAGGTCCTTGACTCCGAAGGAGTTGAGGTGCGCTCCGGTCACCACTGCACCATGCCGCTGCACCTCAAGTTTGGTTGGCAGGCCACTACTCGGGCCAGCTTCCAGGTGTACAGCACTAAGCAGGACATCGACCGCTTGCTGGACGGTTTGTCAAAAGTTAAGCAAATTTTTGTCGGTCCCCGGCCGGCAGTCGCGCCATGAGCCTTGATCTCTACCAACAGAACATACTAGAGGAGCTGCGCCGACCTCGGCACAAAGGCGTGCTGGAGCCGGCTGATTACGTGGTTGACAGGCTCAATCTTTCTTGTGGCGATGGTATCAAGGTGTACTTGAAAACCGACCCAAACACCAAAACGATCGTCGAACTGGCCTGGCAGGGTGAAGGTTGTGCTATCAGCCAAGCCGCGATGAGCTTACTTTCAGACGAAGTCATCGGCCGGACGTTGGCCGAACTGGACCGGTTCGGTCAGGTCGAGCTGGAACAACTGCTAGGTTTGGAGGACATTACTCCCGGCCGGGTACCTTGTCTGATGTTAGGACTGGAAGCGCTGCAAAGTATCGAGGTGTAACTATGCAGGATGTAACACGAATTTTTGTCGGTTCCGACAACCCTGTCAAGGTCAACGGCGTGGTCAACGCCGCCAGTGAGACTTGGCCTGAGGTAGTGGTGACCGGTCTAAGCGTAGACAGCGGCGTCCCGGCCCAGCCAAGGAGCGACGAAGACACTTTTCAAGGCGCGCTTAACCGGGCCCGAGCAGCTCTTGAAGAGGGTTGGCGTTTACAGCCGGTCAATGACGACGGTCAGGTGGCGCTGGGTGTTGGGCTGGAGGGCGGCGTGTATCGGCGCGGCGACGAACTGTGGTCAACGGTCTGGGTGGCGGTTCTTGACCAGACAGGGTACAGTACGGCCGCCAACGGCGCTCGGTTCAAAGTGCCCCAGCCGGTAGCCGACCAGATCGAGGCTGGCGGGGAGATGGGCCCGATCATGGCTCAGTTAGTCGGGGAGCGCGACGTCCGTCGCAAACAAGGTATGATTGGGGTGATTACTCAAGGTTTTGTCGACCGGACCGAAGAGTACGCCAGTATTGCTAAAATGGCACTGGGGTTGTGGTATGGTCGGGGTTGGGATAACGGGCTGGTGTCGGCCGGTGGCTCAGCAACTTCGAAAACCCCAAGCCCTTCAAACCCCGCCGCCCACACGCCATGACAACACGCTCCCAACCGCAAGCCTACACCGCTAAGTTGGAGGACAAACTGGTTTTCAACCAGCGTTTTTTTCAGGCTAGTTTTGAGCTGGTCAGCCCGCCGCGCTTGGAGTTTAAGGCCGGCCAGTACGTTTCGGTCCAAGTCAGCGACCAGGGCCACCGCCGGCCCTACTCTATCTGCAGCTCGCCTGACATCACCCATGGTTTTGAGATCTTGGTGGACACCGGTCCCGGTGGGGTGGGCAGTAGGTTCCTGCAAAACCTGGAGTTCGGCCAGCAGGTTTCACTACTGGCGCCGTTAGGTGACTTTGTGATCAACGCCTCCTCAGCCGAAGCGGTGGTGCTGGTGGGCAACGGCTCGGGCATCTCGCCGCTGCGCGGGATGGTGCTTGATCTCCTTCAAGTCAGGCACGACCAACGGCCGATCACCCTCCACTGGGGTATGCGCCGGGTAGACGAGCTGTTCTGGGAAAACGAGTTTCAGCAGCTCAGCCAGGACTTCGAAAACTTCTACTTTCATCCGGTCATTTCCCAAGCCGCGCCGGACTGGACACTGTGCCGTGGCCGGGTGACTGATTGCTTAGCGGTCCACGGCTTTCCTCAGCAAGCCGAGTACTATCTGTGCGGCAGTACGGACATGATCGACCAGTCCAAACAGGTCTTGGCCCAAGGCGGCGTGGCGGCTGCCCAGATCCATCACGAAAAGTTTTATTGACCTTAAAGTAATTGATACACTTTTCGCCGCTATGACAACGTCCTCTCAGCCTGACCAGCCTGACCAGCCTGACCGGCCTGACCAGCCCGACCGGCCTGACCAGCCCGAGCAACAAACCCAGCCCGACCAGCCCAGCACCGCCCGGATAGGCAAGTACCTGGTGGAGGTGATCGCTCCCAAGTGTATCGGGGCGGCCAGCTGCGTGGCCATCGCTCCTCACACCTTCCGGCTTAACGAAGACGACATCGCCGAGGTGATTGCCCAGCATGGCGACGACGACCCAACGATCTTGCTGGCTGCCCAAAGCTGTCCGACCGCCGCCATCGTGGTCACGGACACCGAGACCGGTAAACAAGTTTGGCCGGTGTCGGTCAATCCTCCGGATTCTTCTGCCTAGCGCCGGCCAACCTCCCAGCTTAGCGCCGGGCCGGTCACAGAGTGGGTTATAATCAACTTTTATGAAAAACACCCCCCTGCTGATTGGTACTATTTTGGCTACGGTGGTGCTGGCCGTAGTGGTGGCCTTGACGTTTTCCAACTCCACCGACCAGAATGGCCAGCCAGCCGATGGCGGCCATGGCGCCCCCACTGGCCCCCAAGCCCAAGTCAGCCCGGATACCTTGATCGCCGACGCTCGGCACTCGAAGGGCGCGCCGGTTGACCAGGCTGTGGTCACCATCGTCGAGTTCAGCGACTTTCAGTGCCCGTTCTGTCGAGACGCTTACCAGGCACTCAACCAGCTTGTTAACGACAACCCTGACCAAGTTAGGTTGGTGTATCGGCACTTTCCCCTGAGGACCATTCACCCGTTCGCCCAACTGGCCGCCCAGGCTTCGGAAGCGGCCGCCCAGCAAGGCAAGTTCTGGCAGTACCACGATGCTTTGTTTGAACAGCAGGATGACTGGTCGCGGTTGGGCTCGCTGGGTGATGCTCGAGAGTTCTTCGCCGATCTGGCTGTCGAATTAGAGATTGACAAAGATGATTTTCTAGAGAGAATAGACTCAGACCAGGTCACTGAAGCGATCACAACTGATCTAGATCTGGTCAACCAGCTGGGCGTCAACAGCACTCCCACGCTGTACGTTAACGGTCAAAGAACTGCCCTGCAACAACTACCTGATGTTGTTGCATCTCAAGCTCGCTAGCGGCGAATAAAAGTACTAGGGAGTTAACAACTCGGTGTTTACACCACCCTAAAGGGCAGTATGAAGCGTATCCTTCCGTTCATTTTTCCGATAATTGCGTTAATTATCGTTATTTTCCTGGCTTTTCGTTGGTACTCTACTCAAACTCAGCGTGACGGCGAGATCCCCGAGTTTGCCGAAGACACCGAGATCGAGAGCCTGAGCGAGAGCGAGATCAACCGGGTTATTGCTGGGGTGGGTGACTTTGAGACGCTGATGTTGGAGAGCACCAGCCCAGATGTTATCGGCCAGGTCCGCTTTGAGGTTGCCCAGGATCGGCTGACGTTCAGCGTCCAAGCCGCCTTGCCTGACCTGGACCGCGGACTGTACCAAGTGTGGCTCAAGGCTACCGACTCGGCCGCTCTGCGCAAAGCTTTTCAGCTGGAAAACATCAAAGGCGGCTGGACCGGCAGCGCCGCTGTCTCGGCGGACATTTTGCCGTTTGAGGTGCTGGTTTCCCGGGAGATTAGCGACGACGACAGACTCGAGGACGTGATCCTGCGAGGAACGCTCGAGCGACCGACAGATGACGATCAAGGGCCAGCCGAAGGATCACCAGAGTAGACTCGAGGTTTGCTACTTGATGTCTTTCTCGAGTGTGCTACGCTTAAAAAACAACTAGTAGTAAAAAACATTCGCAACTTAAGCGAGAAAAAGGAGATTTATGGCTGACCAAGCATACAGCTACACTAACTCCAAAGGCCAAACATACCACCTGCACACCCGTGAGGTAACTCTCAAGAACGGGCGCGTCCAACGGATTTACTTCTTTGCCCGAGACGTCCGCGACGGGGCGGTAGCTACCCTGCCAGCCGGCTACCAGGTAGTCGAGACAAAGCGGACTGGCATGCCGGTTTTGAAGAAATCAGCCTAAGCCTTTATCGGTATCGAATTTGGGACCCCCGCTCGGTGAGTGGGGGTTTTGGCGGCACTGACCATTTCTAAGGAACCTACTACCGTTAAGAACAATGGCTTCATCTTCACTGGCCCATCCTGACCGATCGCGGTCCGCGGGAACCAACCCCGACCAAACCTCACCTACCCCACTCAGCCAACCGGTCACAGTTGAGGCGGTGTACGACTGCCTGCGCCGGGTGATTGATCCCGAGCTCAACATCGATGTGGTTAGTTTAGGTCTGATCTATGAAGTCAAGGTTGGTCTCAAGAGCGGGCCTGACAGTACCAGTCACCAGGTCAGGATCGTGATGACGCTGACTACGCCAGGTTGTCCCTTGGCTGGCGTGTTTGACAGTTTGGTCAAGGACCAGCTCCAGCCGCTGGCCGGTCTCGATCCTGACCGGGACGTGACGATTGAGCTGACGTTTGACCCGCCTTGGGTAGCTGATATGATTTCTGCAGAGGCGCGGGCAGAGCTTGGCCTGTAGACTAAAACAGATGACATCCTGATGACGATTTACCTGGGCACTGACCACGGCGGCTTCCGGCTTAAAGAAGAGGTCCGTCGCCAGCTGGAGGACCACGGCTACCAGTTGCGCGACTGTGGTGCCTTTGAGCTTGACCCAGCCGATGACTATCCCGACTTCGCTTTGCCGCTGGCCAAACTGGTAGCCGGTGACACCGACGGCCGTGGCCTGCTGTTGTGCCGCTCTGGAGGCGGAATGGTGATCGCGGCCAACAAAGTGGTCGGGATCCGGGCCGTGCTGGTCTCGAGCCCTGATGAGGCCCGTCACGCCCGCCAACACAACAACGCCAACATTATCTCGATCGCGGCAGACTGGGTGGACCGGTCAGAGCTGGCTGAGATCATCAACGTGTTTGTGGAGACACCCTTCAGCCAAGCCGAACGCCATGCTCGCCGCTTGGCCAAAATTGCCCAGTACGAGCAGTCCCACCATGAATGATCCTGCCTCAAGCGGCCGCCCGGCGCGGCAGGGGAAGCGGCGGTTGGGCCTCTATCCTAGCGTGTTGACGGAGTCGATGAAACAGGCCAGTTACCAGCTGGCCGTGGCCGACGGCCACCCTGACCTGCGAACCGTCCAGCTAGACATCATCGATGGCTACTTTGCCGACAACGTCACCCTGACGCCGGCCGATTTTTCCGACTGCAGTTTTGGCCACCTGACCGCCGATATTCACCTGATGGTCGAAGAGCCGCTGGACTACTTGGGCGAGTGTGTAGTTAACAGGACTGCTTTGCCGATCAGGACGGTGTTGGGGCAGATCGAGAAAATGAGCTCGATCGATGACTTCATTGAAGCTGTGAGCCAGCAGGGCTGGGGAGCGGGCTTGTCACTCGATCTCTACACACCGCTCGAGGAAGTCAGCGATGATCAGCTTAGAGAGCTGACTGCCCTCCAGTTAATGGGCATCGAGGCCGGCTTCCAAGGCCAGACGCTTCACCCCGGGGTGGTGTACAAGATAGAACAACTGGCCGGGCGGTGCCGAGACTGCGGCCATCGGCTGGAGATTATTATTGATGGCGGTGTTAAACTGGACAATGTTGAGCAACTGATCGATAACGGTGTCCACGGAGTAGTGGTGGGCAGTGAGATCTGGCAGGCGAACCAACCCGACCAGGTTATTGACGCTTACCTGCGGCTGGAACTGTCGGACCGGCCGTTAATTTAAGCTAAATATTACCCAACTTGATGCGAACTCAGATTGCTATCCCTCAGCCCAAACAGCACTGCCGGATCAACCGGATCGCCATTTTTGGCAGTGCCGACGTTGACGAGCAGCACCCGTTGTACCAGGAGACGTTCAAGCTGGCTCGCTACTTGGCGTATCATCACAAAGTGATCGTTGACGGCGGCGGTCCCGGCACCATGCTGGCGGCTACCCGCGGCGCCCAGTCGGTCGGCGGCCAGACGGTGACCGTCACTTTTGACCCCCATGGGATGAGCGAGTTTGAAGGCCAGTACGCCTACAACAAACCAAGCAAAGAGATCAGAACCGCCAACTACGTAGAGCGAATGTTCGGCCTGCTGTCCGAAGCTGACGCTTACATCTGCATGCGCGGCGGCACCGGCACCTTGTCCGAGTGGTCAACTGCTTGGCTGTTGGCCCATCTCTACTACGGCAACCATAAACCACTAATCCTGTATGGAGAGTTTTGGCAGGACTTGATGACGGTGGTGATCGACCGTTTCCTGATCGGTGACAAAGAACAGCGTGTCTACCGGATCGTCAAGGACGAGGCCGAGATGATCGTGGCCCTCAACGAGCTGGAAGTGGAGCTGCGCGACCGCTGTGGTTTGCCTGAGACCGATCAACTGGCTGCAGACACCACCGACAGCGCAGACACCACCGACACCACCGACACCACCGACAGTACCTCCACCGTATGAAGCCGGACCAAAAAGTGTCATAATGGGGCCATGAAAGTAGCTAGCGTTGGCTCGGCTTTGGTGGACGTGTTTGTCCACTCCAGCAGTTTTACCGTGGAGGAGGACAACGTCAGTACCTTAACGTGTACTGCGCAGGGTGGTAAACTGCCGCTCGACCATCTTCAGATCAAGACCGGCGGTGGCGGCACTAACACGGCTGTTGGATTTAAGCGGCTAGGCTTTGACGCGACGGTGGTGGCTGAGCTGGGCAGTGACGACTTGGCAGAACTGGTGGTGAAAGACTTGCGGCGGGAGCTGGTGACTATCGACCAGCTGGTGCTCGAAAAAAAAGAGCAGACCGGTGGGGCCGTCATTTTTGTTTGCCAGGACGGGTCGCGGATGGTGCTGGTCCACCGAGGGGCGGCCACTCAACTGGAGCCCAGGGACATCGACACCGCGGTGTTAGGCCAAGCTAACTGGGCCCACCTTAGTAGCCTGTCCGGTCAGCTAGCTACTATCGAACACGTCATCAACTGTGTAGCCAAGCACGATCAGGGCATGTCCTGGAACCCGGGCAGTGACGATCTGGAACTGCTGGCCGGCGATCAGCTCGACCTCGAAGTAATTCCTTGCCAGGTCTTGATTCTCAACCTCCAGGAGTGGAGCTCGATCTCGTCTCATCACTCTCGGTTGAAGGCGGTAGTTCCCGAAATTGTGGTCACCGATGGCCGGCGCGGCGGCATCGTCTACGCTCGCGGCCACCAGCCGCTGGCTTACCAAGCGAAGTCTGTCCAATCAAGTGACGACACCGGCGCCGGGGACGCTTTCGGCGTAGGCTACATCGGTGCCAAGCTGCACGGCAAAAGCTTGCTAGAGCGGATCCAGTGGGGCGTGGAGAACGCTGCCGCGGTGGTCCAACAAGTGGGGGCCAAACCCGGACTGCTGCGCCGCGTCCAACTGGAACGGCTGGTGTAACGGCCCGACCAGTGTAATGGCTCGACCAGCGGTGGTAATGTGGAAATATCGACCACCAGAACAGTGAATAGTTATGTATGTCAAGTCCTGCCCAGTCTAGTCCTGCCAGCGATACTACCAACCTGCTCGATCAGGAAATCGCCGACCTGCGGCGGCGGGTAGAGCAAGCCCACATCCCGCCGGACCTGCGCCTCAAAGTAGCAAAGGACATCACCGCGTTAGAGAGATCTGTCGAGTTTGGCGCCTACGACCAGAAGTCCGAGAAAGTCCAGCGGTACGTCAACTGGGTGCTGAGAGTGCCGTGGTTTGCCGAGGTCGATGACCAGCTCGACATCGAGCACGCCAAGCGTGTTTTCGACGAGCATCACTACGGCATGCACGACGTTAAAGAGCGGTTCTTGGAGTACATCGCTGTCCTCAGACTGCGCCGCGATCAACTGCCGGACAGTCAGTTCAGCGCCCCGATCCTGATGCTGGTGGGGTTGGTGGGCACGGGCAAGACCACTTTTGCTTACTCGCTGGCGGAGGCGCTCAGCCGGCCGCTGGTCAGGATCCCGTTCGGCGGCATGGGCTCGGCGCGGGAACTGCGGGGCCGTTCTCGGCTGTTCCTGGAGTCTGAACCGGGCAGAGTGGTCAAAGGCATGGCAGATGTGGGGGTGCGAAACCCGGTGATCTTGCTTGATGAGATCGACCGAGTGGCCGGTGAGGCGCGCAGCGACATCATGGGCGTGTTGGTCGAACTGCTCGATCCGGCCCAGAACCACGCTTTTGTCGATAACTACCTGGACTACCCCGTTGACCTGTCCAAAGCCATTTTCCTGGCAACTGCCAACAACACTACCGACATCGCCACCGCTGTGATGGATCGGATTGAAAAAATCAGTATGCCTTCCTACACCGACCACCAGAAGATCGTCATTGGCAAGAACTACATCCTGCCCAAACTTCTCGAGAGTGCCGGCTTGCGGGCCGACCAGTTGAGCATCGAGGAAGACCTCTGGCCACAAATGGTCCGGCCGCTGGGCTTTGATGCCGGTATCCGTACTCTGCAGCGCACCCTGGAGGGAGTGGTTCGCAAAGCGGCCCGGATCTTGGTTGAGAAGAACTTCCCGGAAGTGGTGATCACTCGGCAGAACCAAAAGATCTTTCTGCCCCAGTACTAGCTCGGGGTTTCTCTGCGCGGCTTAGCCGGACAGGGTGCTGTGTTGGTACAATAGGGGCTATGGACAAGGCAGACCGTTTGGCCCGGCTCTATCAGCAGCTGGAGGACGCCGCCGCCAACCTGCCGCTTTCTTCCCAAGCCAGCGACATCGTACCGGGCGAGGGCAACGCTGACGCTGGGGTGATGCTGATTGGAGAAGCGCCGGGGTACCACGAACACGTCCAGCGGCGCCCGTTCGTGGGTAAGTCGGGCCAGTTTCTGCGGCAGACTTTGGAAGAGGTGGGCTACCCGCCGGCCAGCGTCTACATCTCTAACATCGTCAAAGCCAGACCGCCCGGTAACCGCGATCCCGCGCCAGCCGAGATAGAAGCCTACAAGCCGTTCCTGGACCGCGAGATAGAGACCATCAAGCCGCTGTTAATCGTCACCTTAGGTAGGTATAGTATGGCCAAATTTTTATCTGATGTGAAAATTTCTCAAGTTCATGGTAGGTTACATAAAGTTGTTTGGAAAGACGACATCAGGTTTGTGTTGCCGATGTTCCATCCGGCGGCTGGGTTGCGCAGTTCCCAAGTTAAGGACCAGTTCACGACCGACTTTCGGCGGCTAGGAGAGATCGTTGGCTGGATTGAGCAGAACAAAGACCGCTATCAACTACACCAGCACATCGAGAACGTTCTACTGTGACAGTTGTTTTATTTATCATACCGGTGTTGGCGATGGTGGGCGCCCTGGTACTGTACCGCCACAACGGCAAACGCGAGCTGTTGTCCTTTGACGTGGTCCAGTTTTTTTACGCCTTTATCATCTCGCCCCTGTTGTTCGTTTGGGCCAAGAGCTTTTTGTTCTTTTTGCTGACCAGCGAACTGCGCTTGCCGCTGTCTACCCGGCAGCTGTTCCTGATCGACAGTTTGTTCAGCGTGGGATTTCTGTACATTTTCGCTTTCGCGGTGATCCATTCTTTGACTAAGTCGTTCAACCTCAAGAAGTCGCGCGACCCGTTGATAGACCTGTTCGAACACTCCGAGTACCTTCACTTATGGCTGAGTCACCTGGTGATTTACATTGGTGGGATGGTAGTGATAACGTTCTTGGCACTGACCAATATCTTTTTCCCCATCGACGTGCCGGTGGCCAAACCGGTTTTTTACGGCATTAACCTGGCGGGAGTGCTGGCCGGCGCCGGGGCTTACGCCGGAGTAATGTTGTCCGATCCTGAGCAAGACCACTTTATGTTGATCATGAAGACAGTGGCCGGTTTGTTGTCCACGGTGTTTATCGCGGTCTACTTTGTGCTGCGGCCCAGCTTTAGCGCCGAGTACGGCCTGTTTTGGTTCAGTATGATGACGTTCTTGACAGGCAGTGTGCTGGCGCTGTTTACCGAGCGGTCCGGCCGGACCCAGTCACTGCTTGACAAGTTTAAGCACCGCCGTTGGGAGTTTAAGTTAACAACATTACTGGAGTGAGGCACTAGAAAGGAACTTATTCGTTATGTCGGAACTTCACATCGTCCCGTTGGGCGGGATGGGCAAAGTCACCCAAAACATGTACCTGTATGAGTTTGGGGAGGAGATACTGCTGGTAGACTGCGGTATCGGCTTCCCTGATGAGTACATGCCCGGGGTAGATATCTTGATCCCCGACACCCGCCACTTGCACCGACAGCTCAAGGCCGGCAAGCGGATAGTCGGTATGATCTTGTCCCACGGCCATGACGACCACATCGCAGCCACCCCGTATATTTTGCCCGAACTTCCGGACTTTCCTGTCTATGGTTCGGCGCTGACGGCCGGTTTTGCCGAGAACCGAATGTCCGAGTCCAGCGCGCCGCGGCCGGTCAGGACCGTCAAAGACCGGCGCTGGTTTGAACTGGGCAAGCACTTCGCGGCCCTGCCGATCGCCGTGCCCCACTCGGTGCCCGATACTCGCCACTACGCTATTCGCACGCCGATCGGAGTGGTGTACCACGGCACCGACTTCAAGCTGGATCGCCAGCCGATCGACGGCGTTAAAGTGGATGAGCAGACCATTAGGCAACTGGGCGACGACGGCGTCCGCCTCATGTTGGTGGACTGCTTGCGGGTGGAGCGCAGAGAGTGGGTGCCGTCGGAGTCTACTACCGGCCCGGCCATTGAGTCGGCTATGGCTGCCACCAAAGGCAAGTGGATCGTCACCCTGATGAGTTCCCACATTCACCGGATCCAGCAGACGATTGACGCGGCCGTCAAGCATCATCGGCGGGTGGCCTTGGTAGGCCGGTCGGTGGAGCAGAACGTGGAAGTGGCCGTCCGGTTAAACAAGCTGCGCCTGCCGGCCAACGTCCAGGTGGACAAGCGTGATCTGGACCAACTGCCCGACCGCCAGCTGTGCGTCATCATTGCCGGCAGTCAGGGCCAGGAGGGCTCGTCACTGGTCAGGGCAGTGTTTGGCGAGCACCCGGTGGTCCACATCAAGCCTGATGACAAAGTTTTGTTCTCTGCCGATGCCATTCCCGGCAATGAAGTTCAGTACTACCACGCCATCGACGAGCTGTCGCGCAACCGGATCGAAGTGCTGTACCCGGAGATAACACCTAACATCCACCAGTCCGGCCACGCCAGCGCTCCCGAGCAGCGCCAGCTGGTAGAGTGGTTGCGGCCGGACTTGATCATGCCGATCGGCGGCGCCGACCGCCATCGGGTCAAGTTTATCGAGTTCGTAGCCGGCCCGGCCGGCTATCGGCCCGACCAGGTCCTGGTCCCCGACAGCGGAGAGGTGGTGTCGGTCAAGGCTAACACCGTCGCCATCACCGACCGCGTCCCGATTACCCCCCGGGCTGTTGACGGGCTAGGGATCGGCGACGTCGGTCCTCAGGTCTTAAACGACCGCCGAGCTTTGGCCGAGGCGGGCATGATCGTGGTGATCATCCCTCGTGACAAAGAAGGTTTCCAGCTTCGCCAGCTGGAGGTGCTGTCGCGTGGCTTCGTGTTCATGAAGGAGGCCCAGGATGTGATTAGCTTCATCAAGGAGGTGGTCATCGAAGAGCTCAAGGCCAACCGCGGCCAGCGGTCTAAGCTGACCGAGCTGGAGAACAAGCTAGAACGCCGCTTGGGCCGGAAGCTGTACAAAGTTATTCAGCGTCAGCCGATCATCATGGTGAAGGTTTTGTCGATGTGATCGCTCGGGGACTCTCCGGGGACCGGCGGTGATAATTAACGGTGTAGTTGACGGGTGGTAGCGACCGGCCAGCGCCAACCGCGTTGACAAGCGGCCTAAAGAGTGTTAATAATATCCTATAATATTATAATTATCAGCAGTGAGGCCTTAGGCCCCCTGTCTAAAGTTGTTTGTGAAACTATTTAAACGTAAACGCCGCCGCCGGCGCAAAAACCCGCTCAGCTTGTCTATCAAGACCGAGACGCTCTACTCGGTGGCGGCAGTGGTGCTGGTGGTGATCGGGGTGCTGGTGATCGTCTCGTTTACTGGTCAGGGCCAGATGCTGCAGCTGATCAACTCTTGGTTGGTCCGGACTATCGGCATCGGCGTCTTTTTCGTGCCGTTCGTGTTTATCGCCGCCGGCCTGGTGATGATGCGGACTAAGTGGCCGTGGACCCAGCCCAACGTCTTGTTGGGCGCCGTGCTGGTGATGACCGGCGTGGTGGGCGTCAGCCGGTCAGGCCAACTCGGCCGGCAAACTTTTGACAACTTGGCGGTGTTGTTGTCGCCGGCCGGGACGGTGGTGTTGTTTGCGGCGGTACTGGTAGTCGGTCTGCTGATTTTGAGCGAAGTTACCCTGCGGCAAATTTTAGAAGGGGCGGCGGCGGTTGTTCCTAAGCCCGGTCAAGGTGATAAGGATGGCGACCAGGAGGGTGACAAGCGCGGCTTCGGTATTCCCAGGCTGAGGCTGGGCCGCAAGCCATCGGGCTTCACGGTCAACGAGAACGTGCCTCTGCCGGCCGACGCCCAGGGTGAGGGTGGCGACACGGCTATCGAAGGAGCGTCGGTCGCGGCAACTGCCGCCGCCGCTTCGGCAGCCGGCGCCGCGGCCGAGGACGGCTTGAGCGACACTACCCTGACCGCTAACACAGCACCCATGATTTGGGAGTATCCGCCGCTGTCACTGCTGTCTAGCTCCACTATTGGAGAGGCTGACCGCGGTGACATCAAGACCAACGCCGACACCATCGAGACCACCCTGGACTCATTCGGCATCTCAGCCCAGATTGCCGAGGTCAACTACGGGCCGTCGGTCACCCAGTACGCGCTGAAGATCACTCGCGGCACTAAACTATCGAGAATAACCGGCTTGTCAACCGACTTGGCGTTGGCGCTGGCCGCGCCGACCGGTCAGATCAGGATCGAAGCGCCGATCGCCGGCCGCTCCCTAGTGGGTATCGAGGTACCCAATCGCTCTGCCCAGTATGTGACCCTGCGTCAGATGCTGTCCTCGTCAGAGATGAAAAAACACCAGTCCAAGCTGGCGGTAGCCTTGGGGATTGACGTGGCCGGCAAACCGGTCATCACCAACTTGGCAGCCATGCCGCACATTCTGCTGGCCGGCGCCACCGGTTCGGGCAAGTCGGTCAGCATCAACACTTTCTTGTGCTCGATGTTGTTCCGGGCCAGTCCGGCCGAAGTTAAGTTTATCCTGGTGGACCCTAAGCGCGTCGAGCTGACCATCTACAACGACATCCCCCACTTGCTCACGCCGGTAATTGTTGAGCCATCCAAAGTGGTGTCGGCCCTGAAGTGGGCCGGCAAGGAAATGGAGAACCGCTACAAAAAGCTGGCCGAGGTTGGCGTCAAGAACATTGAGGCCTACAACGAACTGGCCGGGTTCGCGGCCATGCCGCACATCGTGATCGTCGTCGATGAGCTGGCCGACGTGATGCTGTTCGCGCCGGGCGAAGTGGAAGAAGCGGTCACCCGGATTGCCCAGATGGCCAGGGCGGTCGGTATCCACTTGGTGTTGGCTACCCAGCGGCCGTCGGTCGATGTCATCACCGGTCTGATCAAGGCTAACGTGCCGGCCCGGATCTCTTTTAACGTCTCGTCGATGATGGACTCGCGGGTGATCTTGGACATGCCGGGTGCCGAAAAACTGCTGGGCCGCGGCGACATGCTGTTCATTCCGCCCGACCGGGCCAAGCCCACCCGAGTCCAGGGCACGCTAGTTACCGAAAAAGAAACCCGCTCACTAATCGACTACCTCAAGTCGCAAGGGCAGCAGCCCGAGTACGAGGATGACATCACTACTAAGTACAAAGCGGCCACCATCAGCGGCGGCTCGGGCGGCGACGGCGGCTTGGACCGGGACCACAAGTTTGACGAGGCGGTGCGGCTGGTCTCCCAATACGACAAGGCCTCGAGCTCGATGCTGCAGCGCCGCCTGTCGGTGGGCTATGCCCGCGCCGCTCGGATCCTTGACCAGTTGTACGAGGCTGGTTTGGTCGGACCGCCCGACGGCAGTAAGCCGCGCGACGTCAACATGAAGAACATCAGCGAGTACATGGCTAGTGTGGACCGAGTTGAGGGGTGAGCGGTTTTTAGAAACTGGTCCTCAAGTTTGCGGCAGGGTAAGCTTGACCGCTAAGCTCATCTGTTCCAAGATTCTCTCAAGCCGTTCTCCCTTTATGCGAGTACGAATTCCCGCCGGCAACTGATTACTAACAATCGTTGCCAGTTTTGAAAGTACTCTTGAACCGCGGTTATGTGTAGCATTCATCAGACAATTTACAACTTCGCTAACGTTGTGTTTCATAACTGGGTCATCCGCTGTTAGATCAGCAACGAAGTCATTAAGCTGTGATTCTATATTCCTTTCGTCCGTTCTCTCTCGATCATCCGCTCTTAGGCGATCAACCAATTTTACTAACCATGACTCTATAGCAGCTAGAGTAGTATCAAATCTATCATCATCCATTTCTGGTTGAGCTACCGGCGAGCGATCGGGACCTAGTTCCGATTTAGATGGAGACATATGGTAAGGAGATACCTGTTACCTATTGGCGTTATATAACCACACTGGAGCCATATTATCAAGGACTCATTATAGAGATATCACCAAACTATAGCTCAAAACTGGTTCTAAGTTCGGAGTTTGCAATGGGCCGCTACATTTTCTCGGTGGCCACGGTCGTTAAAAACTGTTCAATTTCCTGATTTGACACGGGTTGGACAACATACTCAATCGATTCGCTATAGTTGACATCCCTAAAATACGCGAGTTGCTGTTTTAAGAGCTTGGCATTGAAAGAGCCCTCGTAAATGTGTTCTGCCTGTTGGGTTATTTGGTCGAGACTAAAGTGGTTCCGAACTAGAAAGTACATATCAACATAGTCTTTCCACTTTGCCCTTTTTCCCAACGCAAATGCTTTCATTGCTCGAAAATAACATCAATCTTAGTGCCGCTTTTTTCAAACTCTTTTTGTAGGGGAAGTAATTAGTCCGCTTTTGAGATTGGTGAAAGTAAAAAATATCAGCTACTTTTTCGGTACCAAGGATATCAAACAGTTTTCTGACACTGTTGAGGTCGCCGAAGTTCAGGATTGTCTCAACCACGGAGTTTTCGTTTAAGTTCCTCAAGTTTTCTTCACCAACACTCCAGAAAAGGAGCCTATTTTCTTTAACTAATCGATAGAGGGACGGCTGCATGTGAAGATTTTTTGGCAATCAGTCTATTGTAAGGAATTATGGTTACGTTTTCCACATAACACACTTGAGGCAAGTTCGAAACGGGTGGACCCCCTGACGAGAATCAGTTGAAAGAAGTATCCCAGTTGTGGAGATGAGGGGGAGCGACCCCCTGTCCGCAAGGAACATCTTAGCCATCATCTACAGACATAGTCTGGGTTTTAAGATTAAGGACGAGATGTTGAACCCGGACGAACCTACTTGTCCTCTCGCGCCTTGATCTTGGGTGCCCGGCGGCGCGCCCTCCGGGAACTGTCACGCTGACTGGATTTTCACCCAAGGCCGCCATCAGCGAGAACGACGCTTGAATGCCAGCTTACGCTATTAGCGCGGCTGGAGCGGGAGCGCTACCGAACACGGCGTCTGCCAAAGCATCGACCGATCCGGAAATTGTGCGCTTCGCTTTGCTGAGAATTGAATCAGCAGTTAAAGTTTTGACCCTGTTTAGCGTCGGTGGTCACGACGGTCTGCCGATGGTAAAGAGCGCTCACGTCGATTCAATACATCCCCGTGATCAATCCCATCAAGGGATTAGAGCCGGATTATACAACTGTTATCGGCCGTGAGCTAGGGTCAAACCGAAGACGCGACGGTAGCCAGCGTTCTTGAGGAGACGGGCGCACTCGTTGAGAGTGGTGCCGGTGGTGACGATGTCGTCGACCAGCAGAACTGAAGAGTCGGTAGACGGCTTGGTTGGTACCCTTGGTTGTTCAGACTCCGTCGGTTTAGCCGGCACCACTGATCGGTCGGTGTTCAGTGCAAAGCTGTGCCGGAGATGTTTTAAGCGAGCGGCTCGGGACACTGCTTTGGCTTGAGGCGCGGTGGCGATGGTTTTGCGCAGTAACGGTTGGTAAGGGATTCTTAAGTGGGTGCCGAGCGCTTTAGCAACCAGCTCTGCCTGGTTGAAGCCGCGCCGGCGCTGTTTTGACGGATGCATCGGGACGGCGGTGATGATGTCCGCGGTTGGGATAGCGGTTGTCCAGTACAGCAAGTGGGCCAAGTCGGCGGCAACTGCCTTCACTTGGCCATACTTCATGCGGATGACCATTGACTTAATCGGGCCGGCGTACTTGGCCATCGCTATCACCTGGCTGAGATGGAGTGGGTCGAGAGCCAGCCTGACGGGTAGCGGTTCAAATGTGGTGAGTTGATAGCAGTTAGCGCACAAGAAGCGGCCGTAGGTGCCGCAGTGACAGCAGGTGGCAGGGAACAGCCAGTCGCGGAGGGCGGGAAAGATAGATCTGTCGAAAAGATGGCGGCTGGGAACGCGGATGTCACTGGTGGCGGAACTAAACGGCGACACGCCCCGACTATACCTCAGCCAGCTGACGCTAAGCTTGCGCGATCCCAGAAGGTGAAGCAAAGAACCTGACTTACGCGCATTTTGATTTTTTACGTTTCTTTTCAGTTGGCAATATTTTCTTGGCGTATCTAAAAAACACCCCCAAAGAAATTATTCCCTAGGGGACAGTCAACAAATTAAGTGGTTACTAATTCGCGAAAGTCGGGTGGAACGAGTGGTCGCACCAGGACTTGAACCTGGGACCTTTCGAATGTGAATCGAACGCTCTGGCCAACTGAGCTATGCGACCTAAAAACTAACCTCTCCCCTGGAAGGGGAGAGGTTATTGTATCACTGCCGCCCATCACTCTGGTGAGCGACTATCCGGTGAGAACTCGCTACGGCGATCGCAGGGAATGAGTTAACTCCAACAGCTGTTGTCGAAGGTGGCGTCGGGCCCAGGGCTCGATCTGGTAGTTGAACGGCCTCAGCAGTTGTCGGACCACTCCCAGGAAACGGCGGCGGTCGCGCTGGTGCTGGGCCTGTTCGGCAAGGTTGGCCAGGAACTTGAGAGTACCGGCCATCCGTTGTCGCTTGATGCCGTGTTGGTCGAGCATGGTGTCTATTTCCTGGCGGAAGCTGTCGAACGTTACCGTCGGTTGCTGAGGCCCCGGCTCTGGACTGGGCATCGGTTCCGGCCCTGGTTCAGGACCGGGATCAGCCAGTGCCGGCTCCAGACTGATCGGTACCAATTTAGGTTCCGGGCCCAGCTCGAGCTGTTGATCAGCCGAGGAGCGCTGGCCATCAGCGGTGTGTGTGATTACGGTGATTGTATGCAGCTGTGACTGGGGTGCCGTCAGCTGGACGTCAAGCTGATTTTTGTCCGGTCGGGGCAGTTCAAAGACAGTGACTAGTGGTGACAGCGTGGCGCTGTCGATAGCCTCGATGCTGTGGAGCGTCGAGGTTCCTTGGCCGACCTGCTCACCGGCCGACTCGATCACCACCCCGCCCGAGACCAGTACCTCTACGTAACTCAAGTCAGTCAAGCTTGGCTGGAACACTCGGACCGACTTGAGGCCGGTGGTCACTTTACTAAACCGGTCTCGCCACGGGTAGCCGGGATCTTTGAGGATTAAGTCGTTGCCGTCGGCCGTCACCCCGTCGGCTACCAGGAAGTGGGAACCACCGTTAAAGCCGCCTACCTCCATGATGACCGGCCGTCCAGCCAGGATTTCGGTAGCGGCAGTCTGGAAGATGTTGGCGGTAACTTTCTGCTGTTCAAACTTAGGCGTACCACGCTCGGCGTGGGTAGCGGCAGTCAGGTCGGCGATGATACTAGGAATGATCAGGCCGGTCCTCCGGTAGTAACCGCCGTTATCGATGTACCACTGGTTGAGCGACAGCGGCGTCAACGGCTGGCCGCCCGGGAGCTGGTCAAGGCCGTGGTAGCGCAGGATCATGGTTTGCGACATTAAGTTGCACGCCCAGTGAAAAAAAGTGCCGGACTGGCCGCCCACGCTTTGGTACCAGCTCAGCGCCGTGTCGTACTCGGCCTCGGCCCACTCTCCCCGAGTCTGAATTAAGTGCTCCACTCCCAGTTCCACATTCTGAGTTACAGCCAGCCGCCGGACAGTAATGTCATCGAAGAAGGAACTGGAGTGCTGAACAGCGCCGCTACTGGCCTGTAGGGCAATGGTCCGTGGGCCCTCGATAAAAGGGGCGGTGTCGGCGGACTCCAGTACCTGATTACCGTCGATAAACAACCGGGTCAGGCCAGGTTTAACTTCGATGGCGACTTGATAATTACGGTCAGCCACAAACGGAAACCTTGTCTGGTCGTTGGCCACTGGCAGGGCTTTGCCGTCGACAACTTTTTGTAGCAAGATCCGCTGACCGAACAGTTTGTAGCCGTACCAGTTGTCGCTGTCCTGCCAAGCAAAAGCGATGTTGCGGTCCATCTCGATTGAGTCGGACAACTGCCAGACGAACTCCAGCCGATAGGCCGGCGCTTGAGAAAGGTCGAGCCCGTCGGGCGTGATCTCGGTCACACAGCCTGGCCCGTTGATCTCGATACCGAAAGCGTCGTTCAGTAATTGCCACTTAGCCGGTTGATCGCCGGCTTGACAGACGCGGTCGGGGTGGCTCCACTGCCGATTGCGGACCACTTGCCAGTCGCTGACGTCACCATCGTCGAAATCATCGCTGAACAGCAGCTGACCGTCATTTTGGTCGGCAGGCTGACTGGCAGACTGATTGGTAGGACCGTCTGCAGTTTGGGCCAGCGCCGCCGCCGGCTGCCACCACCAAGATATAACTGCGACGCTGAGGGCTGCTGCCAATACTAACGGCTGGGGATGTTTCATGCTGTCTCCTTTCTTCGTCCTGGGAGGGAAACGTAAGGTACAATGCGGTTGGTAGCAGTAGTTGTACTGGCCCTACCTTGCATTGAGCTTGCGTCAAACAAGATTGCCAGTTGGCGCTAGACGTAATGTCTAGACATTGATGAAAGTCATCCACCTTGCTCCCTGGTATCTGCCGCGAATAGGCGGAGTGGAGACGCACGTTCACTCCATCGCTCAGGAGATGAAGAAAGACGGCCACCGCGTTCAGGTGGTTACCGGCCAGCACCAGCCCGGCCACCGGCTTGAGCACACCGAGCAGGGTATCGAAGTGAGGCGGGTGCCGTACCAGCTGTTTCGCACCGGCAGCAGTATTGGCGAGAAAAGCCGCTTTAAGCTGGGGTTGTGGCAGTGGATACTAGACCATCGCCACCTCTTTGCCCAGGCCGACGTTGTCCACGTCCACGACGTTTTTTGGTGGCTGCTGCCCATCTTTCCTCAGATTGCGAGTCGGACATTTGTTACCTTCCACGGTTGGGAAGGGGTGTACCCGGTGCCTGCCAGCAACAAGTTGGTCCGGTGGGCCGCCGCCCAGCTGGCGCGCCGCAGTATTCATGTAGGTGACTGGATCAGCGAGTTTTACTGGGACCGGCCTGACGCCGTGACGTACGGAGCGCCGACCATCGACCGCCAGCCGTATGGAGTCTCTACTCGCCTGGGCCAGTACGTATTCGTCGGCAGACTGGTCAAGGAGAACGAGCTTGAACTGTACTTGAAGTTGATGACGTCGATCAAAAAAGACCGTCCTGGGGTGAGCGTAACCTGGGTAGGCGATGGGCCGTTCCGCCCAGAGTGCGAGCGGCTGGGGTCAGTTACCGGTTGGAGCGACGACATTGCCCCCCAGCTGGCTAGAGCAGAGGTAGTGCTGGCCAGCTCGTACTTGTCTATCTGGCAGGCGCTCAAACTGGGCAAGCCGGTAGTCAGTTTGTACAGCCAGCCGTTGAAGCGCCGCTACCTAGAGACTTTTCCCGGTTATCGATACTTGGTTACCGGTAGCCGCGTTGCCGACGTTCGTCAACAACTGTCGCGCTTGCAGATCAACTCGGCGACGATCAAGGCCTTCACTCGCGGTTTTAGCTGGCGCCAGGTTGCCGAGACGTACTACCAGTTGTGGGGGTGGTGAGCCGTGGCCAAAAATCAAGTTGCGCCTCGGTCTGGATTTGTGTCTCGACCGCAAGCTGTGTCCCGGTCTGGATTTGTGTCCCGGCTGGCGTACTTTGGACAAACGCTGGGTTTGGGCGGGGCCGAGACGTTCTTGAGCGACTTACTGGGCGAGCTGGGGCGGCGCGGCATCGGCATGACTGCTTACACTAATCATCAGCTGTTCGGGCGGTTGTTAGCAGACAACCAAGTCCCTACCCGGCACATTCCTTGGGTGTTGGACGTGGTGGGCAACTGGAGGGGTTTGCTCAAAGCGGCAGTGGCGGCGCCGTTTGCTTTTGGTTGGTACTGGCAAGCACTGCGGCGCGAAAAGGAAGCCGAAGTGGTGCTGGTGTCGGGCTTTGCCGAAAAACTAATCTTGAGTTGGTGGTGCCGGCTGCAGGGCAAGCCGGTGGTGTGGATCGAGTTCGCGCCTCTAGAAACGCTGTTTAGTAAGTTTTGGGGACTGCCCGGCTGGTGGTACCGATGGTCGGCCCGGTTGCCGGAGCTGGTGATCGTGCCGACCGCCTACACATTGGGGCCGCTGATCGAACAGACCGGCATCCCTGCCGACAAAATCAGAGTAGTGCCGTGCGGGCGTAACTTGACTAAGGAGGAGCTGAGGTTTCGGCAGCGAGCTCGCCAGACATGGGGAAGGGGAGGGGCCGCCAAGAAATGGAGTGCCGAGGGACGGGTTGCCGAAACGGCCAAGACCAAAACAGATACATTGGTCTGCGTGTCCCGACTGGAACGGGGTAAAGGACAGGACCTGTTGATCGGGGCGATGCCGATCGTCCTCAAGCACTATCCCGATACTCGGCTGAGAATTGTGGGCGAAGGCGATTTTGGCGCCGAGCTGGAACGGTTGGTGGTCGAGCTGGGCCTGACTGACCAAGTGACGCTGACCGGCCGGGTGCCGGACGCGCTGGCCGAACTGAAGGCCGCTACCGTCTGTGTCTTTCCCTCGGTCTGGGCGCTAGAGGGATTTGGGATGGTCACCATCGAAGCGATGGCGCTTGGCAAACCAATCGTGGCGTTCAACACCGGCCCCACGCCGTACCTTGTCGAGCACCGGCGGACTGCATTGCTGGCCCAGCCAGCCAGTGTTGACGACTTGGCGGTCCAAGTACTTAGGTTGCTCGGTGACGCGTCACTGCGCGACGAGTTGGGGCGGCGCGCCCGGCGGCGCTTTCAACAGCACTACCGGATCGGTCCGGTGGCTGATCAGTACCTGGAAGTATTGGCAGAAGCTCGGCGGCTGTTTGAGGGACGGCAGCGGGCAGAGGTGTGGACCAAGAAGCGGGCAAAAGTGCAGGCAGAGGTGTGGATCAAGAAGCGGGCAGAAACAAAGAACTAAAGTATAGCCATGCCGGAAAACGTCTCGCTGGTCGTCACTGTTCTCAACGAAGCCGCTACCATCAACTCTTTGTTGACCAGCGTGGCAAAGCAGTCACGCCTCCCGGAAGAAGTTGTTATGGTAGACGGCGGCTCGAGTGACGGCACGGTCCGGCTGGTTCGTCGGTTCGCGGCTGACCACCCCCAACTTAACCTCAAGCTGATCGAACAGCCAGGCAATCGCAGCGTGGGCCGCAACGCCGGCATTACCGCGGCCAGCCACGACTGGATAGCCATCACCGACGCCGGTTGCACCCTTCACCAGCACTGGCTGGCGGAGCTGATGGCCGCCGCCGCTCGCCACCACGCTGAAGTAGTAGCCGGCTACTACCAAGGCGACGCTCACACCCCGTTCGAACAAGCGGTAGTGCCGTACGCGCTGGTTATGCCCGACCGGCTCGATCCAGCGTCTTTTTTGCCTGCCACCCGCTCGATGCTGATCGATCGCTCAATCTGGCGACGACTGGGCAAGTTTGACGAACGGCTCAGCGATAACGAAGACTACTCGTTTGCCCTCCTGGTCAAGGCTGCCGGTATCAAGCTGGCAGTGGCCCGCCAGGCGGTGGTCAGCTGGCGGCCTCGCTCGGACCTGGTCAGTTTTTGGTGGATGATCTTTCGGTTTGCCGCCGGCGACGTGGCCGCTGGCATCGTTCGTCCCAAGGTGCTGCTGGTGTTTGGCCGTTACCTGTTGGCGTTGGCGGTACTGGTGGCGTTTGGTAGCTTGGCAGTTGGTTGGTTGTTGATGGTTTTGGTTGCCTACGCAGGGTGGTCAATCGCCAAAAATTACCGTCACGCTCCGCAAGGGTGGTACTGGTTGCCAGTGCTCCAGCTGGCCGCCGACAGCGCGGTGCTGGTGGGAAGTACCGCGGGCTTGGTGAGGGGGAAGAGATTCTAAGTTAGCTCCCAAGTTCTATCTAATCACGGAAGATAACCAGTACTTCGACGAGTGAGCCTAGTTGGTTCGTGGCGGAAGGTGAGGGATTCGAACCCTCGCAGCCTGTAAGGCTCCGGTTTTCGAGACCGGTGCAATTGTCCACTCTGCCAACCTTCCTGACATCCCGCCATCTGCATCGGTTTTGGTTATCACCAATCCCGTGCGGTGTCGGAGCCTCGCCCGCAGTAAGCACTGTGTCAATGTGGTGCGCCCAAGAGGACTCGAACCTCTGGCCTTCAGTTCCGCAAACTGACGCTCTATCCGCCTGAGCTATGGGCGCGGTGGGAACTATTCTATCCTCGAGGAGGTCTGGAGTAAAGTTAAGTCGAAGCGGTGTAAGTCGAAGCGGTGTCTGGGGCTGGTGGTCGAAACCGGCGGCGGAAGTGATGGTCGAAGCTAGACGGAAGTGACGACCAGCAGTTCTCATGAATGATGACGGCGAGCTGCTGGGAGTGATGACGGCCAAGTTTGGCAACACTGTTTACTGCTCTAAGCAACGCGGAGCCTGACCACAGTCCAACTGCTAAGCTTTTCACTCGTCTAGTTTTCACTCATTCGGTTTTTCACCCATCCAGCGGCACTTTTTGCTGGAGCCAGTTGGCCGCTTTGTCTACGAAGGTGTCCTTAGGTTTTTCCTGAAGCAGCACTTCTGACAGTACGGCAGTCACCAGTTCTTCTGTTTGGTCGCCCAGCAGCACCGTCACTCGGTGAGGGAAACGGATTACCTCGAGCTTGATCAGTTTAGAGTCGTATTTTTCCTCGAACCAATACCGACCCAGTTCTTCCCAATAATAGATGTCATTGTCGGAACGGATGCCGTAGGTGGTGATTTTATTGGTGATGGTGTTGGGCGGCACACTTGACAGGACATATGCCAGGAAGGCCACGGCAATTACTACCGCGATCGGCAAGAACTGACCGGCGAAAAATAAGATTAGCACAATCAGAAACACGATTAGGCCGACAGTCGAGTAGTAGCGACTGTCGCGCTGCTTGAACGGGCGGCTGGGTGCTTGCCACTCCAACACCGTTTGTTCGGGCTGAGGTTTGGGGGTGCCCGCGAATGACTTTTCGTCCGGCGGAGGCTTGGGAATGTCGATGACCGGGCTGGGTGACAATCTCTGTTGACCGGCCGTAGGTCTGGATACGCGCTGACCACTTTGCCGGTTGTTTTGCTGATTATTTTGGCTTGTCTGATCGCTAGCCGCTACTTTTCCGATCAAGGCCGACGAAATCATCGAATCGGCCCGACTGCTTCGGCTTTGGGGCGTGTCCTGCCTGGTGGCTTGTTTCTGTTCTCTCAAGTTGAGCTGATTTGGTTGACGGCCTGGGCTGGCTGGGCTGGCTTGGGCTGGCCGATTTGACCGTGCAGACTGGTCGGGTTGGGCAGATTGACCGGGCCAGGTGGACTGGTTGAGCTGGGTAGGTTGATCGGACTGGTTGGGCTGATCGGGCATACGTGCCTCTACTATACATCGATTCCCGTTGCCTGGTCGAGTGATACAATAAATGTCAACTCACTCTGGAGGGTTGGCAGAGCGGACAAATGCGCTGGTCTTGAAAACCAGAGCCTCACGGCTTCGTGGGTTCGAATCCCACACCCTCCGCATCCCAGGATTCAAACTAAAGTGACTGATAAAAATATGAGGAATTATCAAGTTAAAAAATACTTTGAATGGGGATCACTCAAATTAGAGCCATTGCAGTACTTACTGGTTAGAGAATCAAACTATCCATCTTCATATACTGTCACTCAAGAAATAAGTAATAAGTCCATTGAGGTAAGCAAAAATGCTTTTCAAAAATATTTAGCGATTGTGGACTTATTCAGAAAGTATAGTTTATTGTTATGCTGAACCTAATTCGCTATCCGTTTCTCTTCTCTGGGCAACCTCATGATAAAACTATAGGTTTTGTTTAGTCATTTCTCCGCCTGGGAAAGTCGCCAACATCCACCCAGCCAACTAGAGACTGGAGCACGACAGCCGGCAGCCCGCAACTGACGGTCGATGACGCTGGCCGTGGGCATGGTATCTTCACGGCGACTGCTTCAGTTTGCGCTGCTTACCCTGCTGATACATTTCTTCGCCCGCTTGCAGAATAGGCGGCACCTCAATGCGGCCTTGTTTGTACGCCTGCTGATTAGCATTTTTCCAGTAGACAAATAAAGCTAATGGCCAAGTTTCCCGATCGAGCCTGACACTCAATTCATATGGAGTGAAGTCGCGACGATCTTCGACAGTAATGGTAAACGACTTAAGGTCCGGCAGTAATGTATAGAGGCTCGATAGCAACATTGCTGTCCTGACGCAGTACAGCCTCATCATTGTCGTCAGGTACGATGACACATACGGATGAGATGTGAGCTCAGCCGGGTTTTTATAGCTGTCGTGCCAAGTAGCTGGTACGGAGATATCTTCAAACTTTCTGATAAATTTCTCCAAAATTTCCCGTAGTTCCGGATTAGGTTCAAGTGAAGCGTCTGTGGAGAAATCAATGTGCCAATCGGCGCAGAAGCCGCCATCGCCTAAAAAAAAATTCAACACGTCATTCGCGGCGTACAGCACGGTCAAGGTGTGAGGAACTTTCTCGATAATTTCTTGTGACGTGGCCGCGAGCTCTTCTGCCAAGGCGGTGCTGAGCCGGTGCCGGCTGATGTCTAACTTATCAGCGGCAATTACCGCCAGAATAGCCTGCCAAGCCAGATTAGAGTTGTTATCCCTAATGTCCAACATACTTTTGAACCGTTCACCGACTGGCTCGTCGTGGGTGACGATGCCGCGAATGATACTTTGGACCCTGGGGTCTGTCGGCTTGTAGTTCTCGAACAGGCCGGTAAACATTAAGGCGCTAAATTCACTGTGTTGCCGGCGGCTGATGTTGTTGCCGATGTCGTGAATGTAGGCAATTGCAGAGGCAATGATGCGGTCTTGAGGACTGAGTGTATCGCCGGTCTGATACTCGTAGTCGTCCAACAGGAGATGGGCCATTTGGTGTACAGCCTCGATGTGGACCTTGTCGTGACGGTTAAAAATTCCGTATGGATTTTCCTCGTTGAGCACATTCAAGCCGGCGATGACTGGAGCGAGCCTGTCTCTCAACAAGGCTGCCGCCTCTTTTGGTTCGAGGTTCATTAAGTTCTCAAAGTCGATGAGAGAGCGCTCGCTCTTGGGCCCGCGGAAGCCAGCTTTTTGAAGGAGTCTGAGAGTACGCCTGGTCCTATGACCAAATCTTTCCCACTCGGGCAGGCTTCTTGCCTCGGGGTGACGTACTCCCATGATAGGTATATCTTACTTTAAGCTGCAAGTTACTTCATCTTTACCAGGGAGACTTTACCAGGGAGAGATTTCTTGCCGTTCTAGTGTAAAACAGTCATGAATAGTAAGATGCTAAACGCTAAGGCTTACACGCCAGAACAGGTAGCTGAAATGCTTCAGTTGAACAAAAACGCGGTCTACGGACTGATAGGCCGGGGTGAAGTAATTGCAAAAAGGGTAGGTAAGGTCTACAGAATTCCGGCAAGCTCTATCTCTTTCGTGTTTTTCGGCCTTGACTATGACTTCTACCAAGCTGAGCAACTAGATTTAAAACTGCTACCTAAAATAAACAAGGAGCTGGTAAAAGCAAGAAAGAAGCTCTAAAAGCTAAGCACCAGTCTTACGTTGCGGATCCTGATGACGCCCACATTTTCGCCGGAGCCGCCAAAGCCCGCGCTCACTTCCTGGTAACTTACAACCTGAAACATTACCGCGCAGACATAATTAAAAAGGATTTCGACCTGATTGTCCTCAGACCTGCCAGTTTTTTACAGTACCTTAGAAGCTTATAAGTAAGACTCACTCCAGCAAGCGATGTTGCCGACTTAGCGTTGATTGCCCGGCCTAAGAGAGCAGAAACAGCACCACGGCCATGACCGGCAGGCCAACCAGGTGGTAGCCGGCATCCATCGCCAACAAGCCAAACCGCGGCTGATCGCTGTACAGTTCGTGGACCACCATGGTGGTCAAGACAAACCCTACCCAGATGGCAAAGCCCAGCAAGGCGGCATTAGTGATGGTGGAGATGGCAAACGCCGTGATGGTAGTGGCCAGCACAAACGCCGTGACCAAACTGGCTACGAACGACAGGCCGTAAGTCTGAACCTGGTTGGCGCCGGCCGCGGGCTGCTTCTTCTTGTCTTGGTCATAGCCGCGTGCCCGCATCCAGGGTTTGCCGATCACCAGCGGTGAGTACCAGACAAAACCAACTATCATGTTAGCCACCGCGGCCACAGACACGGCCAGTAAATCGATACCTAGTAGCATGACTGTCCTCCTGTGAGTACTTTTTGTCATTGTAGAGAACCAAGTTGTGTGTTGTAAAGTCAAGGCGATGTGTGGATACTACGGAAGAAACTAACCAAAAGCGGATGGCGGCGGGAAACCGTCGAGTGGAAAGCGGGAAACATACCCGGTAAATGGAGGCAGTATGGACATGGTCAAACGCGATAGACTGGCTAAGAACTTGCGCAATGTGGGACCGGTGACGGCGCAGTGGCTGTTGGACATCGGCATTACTTCTCGTGAGGACTTACAGCGAATGGGACCGGAGGAGGCCTATCGGCGGATCGTAGCTACCCGTGTTAAGCCAAGTCGCAACTTGCTCTACGCGCTGATCGGCGCCGTCTATGATCAGGACTGGCAGCAGGTAGCCGACAACCTGCGCGACAACCCTGGCTACTATTTGTAATAATTTGTAACAATGGGCATCTATGCCGGGCTCGGTACTGGTAGATGCCTAACAAGGCCGGACTTACAGCCACCAAGCCGGCGGATGTCAGCTGCCCGCCCCTTTCTTTCTCGAAATGCTCTTCTTTGGAAACTGCGCGGGCTGGGCGCTGTCCATCTTTTTGATTTTTTACGTTTCTATCCAGGTTAAGGGTAAACCAAGTGTGGTCACTAAAGATGTTTTTCCAGTTGGCAATTTGGCAATGGCATTATTTTTGGCACATCTAAAAAATTCACTTTAAGGGAGTGGGCCAAAACGGCACACTAACGGCCCACTAATGACACACTAACGGCCCACTAATGGCCCACTGAAAATGCGCGCCAAAAAACACCCCCAAAGAAATTATTCCCTATTGGGCAACTCTGCAAATTAAGCGGTTACTAATTCACGAAAGTCGGGAAAATGATTTAGTGGCTGCTCGGGCCGACGGAAGCGCGGGGGGACGGGGGGGGCAAGCGCCTGCCAGTCAGGAACAATTATGGTAAGGTACAGCTTAAGATAGTAAGTAGGGAAAGGGGCTGGGCCGTGAACGACCAGCAAGTTACTGACCACCAAAACACCGCCGCTAACAGCACCGCTGACACTGCCGCAACTGGCAGTACTGCGCCGCAGACTTGGCACCGGCAAGCCGGTCCCAATGACAGCCAACTGCTTGTCAGGGAACTCACCTGCGCTAACTTTATGCAGGCCATCGAGTTGATCAACCAAGTAGCCCAGCTGGCCGAGGCGGCCGACCACCACCCCGACCTGCACCTGACCAGCTACAAACAGCTGCGGATTGAGCTGAGCTCCCACCACGCCGGTCACATTGTCACTGAACGAGACCATCGACTGGCTGTTCAAATCGAGGCCCTGCTTGACCGGCGGGAGTAGTTCCACAGCTTAAAGTAACGAAGCGCCGCCGAAGTGGTGTCAAAGTGGCGCCCAGCGCCGAAGCGGTTCGGCCCGACGCCAGAGTGCGGCGGGGTACAATCAGGGCGTGTTTGCTGCCGCCCCAGGTGCCGTCCCTAGTACCCCCTCCGCTACCGCTCCTGGTACTACCTCTGGCAGTGTTGCCGATACTGTCGGACCAAAACGCCTGTGGGAAGTTGATGCCTGGCGCGGCCTAGCTATCGTGCTGATGGTGGCGTACCATTTTTTCTTCGACCTGTATTTTTTGGGACTGGTACCGGTTGATGTGTTGAGCGGTCCCTGGCTAGTGTTGGCCAGAACGTCATCGACGCTGTTCCAGTTGCTGGTCGGCGTATCGCTGGTGCTGAGCTGGCGAAAGCAGTCGGCTCCAAGAGCCGGCCAAGGATCAGGTTGGGGAGTAGCCCGACGGCTCGGCCAAAATCCAGCACCAAACCGGCTTTTCAGTAACTTTGTCAAGCGTTCCTGGCGGCGGGCGCTGGTCATTTTGGGCTGGGCGGCAGTCATCACCGTCGCCACTTGGTTGGTGGCACCGGCTGGGACGGTGTGGTTTGGCATTCTCCACTTAATTGGAGTGAGCATCGTGCTGACGGCACCACTGGTGCGCTGGCCGAAAGTAACGCTGGCGCTGGCGGCGACGGTCTGGTGGCTGGGCCAGCTGGCGGCAGAGGTAGCGATTGACTCCCCCTGGTTACTGTGGTTCGGCCCCAGGCCAGTTGAGTTCCAGAGCTTCGATTACTGGCCGCTACTGCCATGGTTGGCGGTCATCCTGCTGGGAGTGACGCTGGGACACGCGGCATTTCCCGCCGGCAATCGGCGCTGGGCATTACCGGACTGGAGCAAACTGCCAGTGCCTCGGCTGTTTATTTTTCTGGGCAGGCACTCACTGGCAATTTACTTGATACATCAGCCAATTATTTTATTGGGATTATGGGCAGCCCTACTGCTGGCGTAACAGCTTGGCTCGAGGAGAACATTCGGCAGCACTGCTTTCCTGGGGCGGTAGTCGGGGTAGTCGATGGTGATGGCCGGACGTGGTGCCGGGCGGCGGGACGGTTTAGGTACGACGCTGGGGCGCCGGCCGTAACTCAAAGCACCGTGTACGACACCGCCTCTCTGACTAAGTCCGTGGTGACGGCTACCCTCGCCCTGCAACTGATCGATGGCGGCAGCCTGAGGCTCGACCAGCCGGTGGTCAATCTGGTGCCGGAGTTGACTACCCGTTGGCGTCGGGACATTACCATCGAACATCTTTTGACCCAGACTGCCGTTTGGCGGCTGAGGATGTCTCGGCTCAAGGAGCTGTCGGGCCAAGACATTCTCGACCGGCTGCTGACAGCCGAGCTAACCGCTGCTCCCGGCAGTACTTTTGGTTATAGTAATGCCGCCAGCGTAGTATTGGGGCTGGTGATTGAACGGGCAGCGCGCTCCTCTTTGGAAACGTTGGCTAGCAGAAAGATCTTCGGGCCGCTGGGGATGGGTTCTGCCACCCTGCGCCCTGTCGGCCGTCAGCGCCGGCACATTCCGCCAACCGAGCTGACCGAGTGGCGCGGTCTGATCCAAAGTCAAGTTCACGACGAGAGCGCTTGGAAACTGCAACAGGTGTTGAGCCCGGGCTCGGCCGGTTTATTCTGTAGTGCCCCTGACTTGCTCAAGTTTGCGGCCATGTTACTGGCTGGTGGAAAAGCTGCCGATGGCAACACCACTGACCACCCATCAGGCACAACTTCGGCCCGCCGGCGCGTCCTATCGCCATCTATCGTAGCTCGACTTAACCGCAACTGGCTGCCGGCGGCGATTAACGACGCTGCCGGTCTGGGGTGGGAGCTGGGCCAAGCTTGGATGGGCCGGGGAGCAGACCATCGAATCACCGACCATCGAAACGTCGACCATCGAAACTCCGGCAGTCAAGCCGCCAACCGTCGGATTGGGAAGACCGGTTTCACTGGCTGCTGTATGGTAATTGACTTCGAGTGTCAGCTGGGCTTAGTGATGTTGTCCAACGCTACTTTTCCTGACCGGTCTATCAGTCAGGGCCGCAAGAACCGGTTGCGCTCGCAGCTGTGCGACATGGTGTTTGCCGACTGCTGACGATGTGGAGAAAACGGACCAACTAGGTTAAAAAGTCTCGACTTAACTCTTTAGCTTTTTGAAAAAAGAAGCTCTCAATGACTGACCATTCTACATTTTCTAGAAAACGAGGTTGATCAGCAGCTTCAACTACCCCCGTAAATTGTTTAGCGAACTCCTGTTTTGACACCACCATATCGAATTTATTCCGAAAACTTTTCAACAGAGTGTCAAGCTCCAGCTCTCCTTTTTCTATGATGAAATACAAATCAACGAAATCTCTTCCTCTTTTTCTGGTTTGAATAGCTTGTAGTTTATTAACGCCAATATCGATCATACTGGCAACTTTAAGGTTGTTAGCCTTTTTAAATTCGCCTATATGAGGGAAAGGATAATAAGCAAAATCTATTTTTACCTCAGACTCCGGAAATTTAAAAAGGAAAGTCAGCTGGCCATGAAGTGACTTATAACCCACTTCGGCTTGCAGCTGTCCCGCTGTGTTAGTTGCCCACTCAAGCAATGACCGGCTTTGCAGCTTCGACTCACTAAAAAAGTCCAAGTCTTCAGAAAGCCGATGTTGGAAATAAAATTCCGAAAGAGCAGTGCCACCCGTCAAATAGAACTGTTCGAGGATGGCTTGAGCTGAATAAATTTGTCCCAAAATCCGTTGCTGATCGGGAGTGAGGATACTTTGTTCCATAAGCAGTATTCTAGCAAACGGCGCATGGCAGGATCTATTTGGTCCTTAATTTCATCCCAGTACTGTTTTAATTCGTTTCCAGAGAGTTTCTCGCCTTGTGTTCCATAGTCAATCATTTGTATCAATTCCCATTTTCTTCGAGCATGTTGACTGGGAAAGCGACTAACATCGGTGTTCCAGTTAATCACCTTTGACATACTTGGATTATATAACTTTTTTTGGGTATGTGCTGGTAGGTAGTTGTTTAGCACCCACCTCGTCTAACTTAGGTCAGCCACCTGATGTTCAAACTGTCCTCAGCTTGGTAGACTAACAGCTATGCCTTATCGCGTCCTAGGGCTGGCCGGCAGTTTGCGCCAAGCTTCGTTCAACCGCAGTTTACTGCGCTCAGCGGTGTCTCTTGCTCCCGACCAACTCAATATCGAGCCGTTTGAGCTGGGCAGCGTTCCGTTGTTTAATCAAGACCTCGAGCCCGATCTGCCGGCCGAAGCGGCCGCCTTTCGCCAAGCTCTCGAGAGCGCCGACGCCTTGCTGATCTCTACCCCGGAGTACAACTCACAGGTCCCGGGCGTGCTCAAGAACGCGCTGGACTGGGCCAGCCGGACGTACAAGCAGATCAACGTGGTCAAAAGTAAGCCGGTGGCGATCATGGGCGCTACCGATGGAGGTGTTGGCACTAGCCGTGCTCAAGCCCAACTGAGATCGTTGCTGAGCATCATGGGCTTACACGTCCTGCCCGATCAGCTCTACGTAGCCAACGTCACTACCAAAATGGACCAAGCTGGTATCATCACCGACCAGGAAACTCTCCGGCGCTTGGGCAAGCTGTTGGAGTCGCTGGCTTCATTCTCTTCACTAATTGTCGGCCAAGCGCGGGGCCAGACGCAGGGCCAGGACCAGGGCTAGGTTCCAAGTTCATGATCGATGGTCTGCGCCGCACTACCGTCCGAGTTGGTCCCGTCCTAATCGTCATCGCCGCCTCGCTGTGGGCTTTTGACGGCGTCATCCGTCGCAGTTTATTTGCCTTGCCGCCGGTGATCATCGTCTTTTACGAACACCTGATCGGCACAGCCATTCTGGCGCCGATCGTCGTGCCGCGGCTGAAGCGCTCACTGCTGACCCGCCGGGTGGTCAGCCTCGTCATCACTGTGTCGTTATTAAGCGGCCTGCTGGGTACACTGGCGTTTACCAGTGCTTTGGCGCAAGTTAACTTTATTGCTTTTAGCGTGGTGTTGTTACTGCAGAAGCTCCAGCCGCTGTTTGCCATTGCCAGCGCCAGGGTGTTTCTCAAAGAAAAGATTTTTCCCAGCTATGCCGGTTGGGCAGTTTTGGCTTTGGGGGCGGCCTTCTTGGTGACCTTTCCCGGGGGAACTATTAACCTGGATAGCGGTGGCGGTACGGCGGCGGCTGCCCTGTTGGCTTTGGGAGCGGCGGCGGTTTGGGGAGTGTCGACATCGTTTTCGAAGATGCTGCTCAATGAAGTTACTCATACTCAAGCTACCGGCCTGCGCTTTATGACGACTACGGTGATGGCGCTGGCGGCAGTAGCAGTGTTCGGCCAAACTTCTCAGCTGGCGGCGCTCGAGCTCAGCCAGTTTGCCCGATTGGGTATTATCGCTTTATCAACCGGCATGGTGGCACTGTGGATCTACTACCGCGGGCTTCAGCAGACTCGGGCCCAAGTCTCGACCATCCTGGAGCTGACCTTTCCACTGCTGGCAGTAGTGATCGACGCGACGGTGTTCAAGGTGTTTCTGGCGCCTAGTCAGCTGCTGGCGGCGGCGGCGCTGGTCTTTGCCATGTACCAGGTGGCTCGGCTCAATCAAGTTCACAATCGTGGCGGAGGTTGATAAAATAAATTTTTTGATTCCCAGCCAGAATTGCGATAGATGGTATGACAACTGACAGTACGACGACCGAAAGGATGACGACCGAAACTATGACGACCGGCCCTGCCGTTGATTACTTCGAGATCATTCACCGCCATTTGCCGCCGGACTCGCCGGCGTACCGGTTTTACCTGCCGCACGTGGTGATGGTCACTGCCGAGGCGTTGGCGGTGGCCCGTCGGCTGGGGTTGGACGAGAACCAACTCCAGTTCATCGAAGAAGCCGGCATGCTGCACGACATCGGGGTGGTAGCTGTTTTAGGGGACCAGCCTGGGCTGTCCTGGCGGCTGCCCTATATTTGTCACGGGCACGAGGGCCGAAAGATTCTCGAGGCCGAAGGACTGCCGCGCCACGCCTTGGTTGCCGAGCGCCACACTGGGGTGGGGATAACTGCCGAACAGATCCGGCAGCGACGCCTGCCTCTGCCCGAGCGCGACTTGGTACCGGACTCGATTGAGGAAAAAATCATCAGCTACGCCGACTTGTTCTTTAGTAAAAGCCCTGCCAAGCTCTGGCGGCGGGAAACTGTCGATGAGATCAGGGACGAGCTAGCCGAGTTTGGCGCTGACCAAGTGAAGGTGTTTGAGGATTGGCACAAGCAGTTTGGGGAAGGGGAGTGACGCCGCTAACTCGTCACCAGCTGGCTGGCAGCTAGCAACCTTTCTAGCCGCCTTTGCCAAAGAGCAATCTATCGGTTGTCTCGCTAAAGAAATTCCCCTGTTTAATGTTTTTCCAGGCCAATTAGATGATTCAAACCTAGAAAAGAAAGCGAATGGAAAGTTAATATTGGATATGCCTGTAGATACTTCTCAGTTTCTGTTCTCAGTATCTGTAAGACTTTTTCGCTGATTTTTTATATAATGGATGTGATCTTTCTTGAGACTTGGGATTTTAAAAGATCCGAACTTTGGAAAATCTAAATTGTATGGTAATACCTGTTTATGGGGGTTAAGGGAAGTTTTGCGTTGGTTTTTTAGTCATTTTTCATTGATATTTCAATCAAATGTGCAATAATCAGCACTTTGTAAGTGCTAAACTGAGGTTTTTATGAAAAAAAGTGGTGTACAAAATG
>Ga0210057_1001492_pt1 | contig 35383 bp, 30 predicted proteins | sample CryGeyCG2114_010_2_FD_183968 | JGI IMG/M metagenome (GOLD analysis project Ga0210057, IMG submission 183968) | Groundwater microbial communities from aquifer - Crystal Geyser CG10_big_fil_rev_8/21/14_0.10 (SPAdes) (version 2) | ecosystem: Environmental > Aquatic > Deep subsurface > Groundwater ... | reverse complement strand
TACGGGATGTTGAACGGGAGTTAAACAACAGACCGAGGAAACGACTGGGATTTATGACTCCCAAGGAAGTGTTTGATAAATACATTAACCTGCCCTAGGGTTGCGATTGTTAGTAGAATACGGGATTCGTTAATAACATGATTATTTTTTCAAATAAAGATGCGGCACAAAAGGCCGTAATCGTAAATAACATTATATGTTATTTACGAACGAGCCATTAGAATTATCTTGTCTGAGTTTAATTTCTTAGTAATAAGTTATGCGAATAGCCTTTGTTTATGATAGAATCAATAAATTTGGAGGCGCTGAGAGAATACTTCTAACTTTACATGAAATTTGGCCCAATGCACCAATTTATACAGGGATATATGATGCAAAAAAAGCTAGTTGGTCAAAAATTTTTGAGATAAAACCATCCTTTTTAAAATATTTTCCTTTTATAAAAACCAAACACGAAATATTTCCGACATTAACTCCTTATGCTTTCGAGGTAATGGTTTTTGATAGTTACGATGTAGTATTGACAATAACGTCTTCTGATGCAAAAGGGATAATTACTAAACCACAGACCCTACATATATGTTATTGTTTGACTCCTACGAGATATCTTTGGAGTGGATATCGAGATTATCTTGAACAGCCAGGATTAGGTATTATTAATCCTTTAGCCCGACATCTTATGCGGTCTTTATTTACCAAACTAAGATATTGGGATAATATCGCATCTCTTAGGCCAGATTATTATTTTTCAATTTCTAAAAATGTCGCTAGAAGAATAAAAAAATATTATCATCATAATTCTATAGTAATTTATCCACCTGTTGAAGAAAAAGTATTCAAATATAATCGCAAATCCCACTCAAAGGATTATTATCTAGTTGTTTCGAGATTAGTCCCTTACAAAAAAATCGATTATGTAATAAATGCATTTAATAAAATTGGATTACGTCTCATAATTATTGGAAAAGGTATTGATGAAAACAGATTATCAAAAGAAGCAAAACCTAATATTGAGTTTATCAAGCGAGATTTGACAGATAGAGAGTTATGCTGTTATTATCAAGGTTGTAGAGCTCTAATCTTTCCAGGAGAAGAAGATTTTGGTTTGACAGCGGTAGAGGTTCAAGCATGTGGCAGACCTGTTATTGCTTATAAAAGCGGTGGGATATGTGAAACAGTTGTATCCGGAGAGACAGGAGAATTTTATGAGAGACAAGATGTTGATTCATTGCTCGATGCGTTAAGTAAATTCAATAAGAAGCACTATTCATCTTTTAAGTGTACTCAAAACGCAAGAAGGTTTTCGAAGTCGCAATTTATTAATAATATGCGAAAATCGGTTAATAAAATTTGGATTAAATATAAGAAAAATATATGAAAGCGATAATTTTTGCCGGAGGTGTTGGAACTAGACTTTGGCCATTATCAAGAAAAAAATCACCTAAACAATTCGAAAAAGTTATTGGTGATAAATCCACATTACAGCTGGCGGTTGAAAGGTTAATTCCAAATTTTGATTGGAAGGATATATTTGTTAGCACTAGCGAAAGATATATTCCAATGGTTTTACAACAATTACCTATGATGATTTCTGAAAACGTCATAGGCGAACCGGAATTAAGAGATGTAGGTCCTGCTGTAGGCTTAATAACAGCAATTTTATATAAAAAATACAAAAATACCCCCATGGTTATTCTTTGGAGTGATCATTTAATAAAAAAAAACGATCTATTCAAGAAGATTTTATATCAATGTGAAAAGATAATTAAAAAACATAAAGATAAAATAATTTTTATCGGACAAAAACCAAGGTTTGCCAGTCAAAATTTAGGTTGGATTAAGTTTGATAAAGTGTCATACGAAACAAATAATATTAAACTTTATAATTTTTCCGGGTTTCATTATAGACCTACAATAGAAAAAGCAGATGAATACTTAGAAAACGGGAATAATTGTTGGAATTTAGGTTATTTTGTTACCACAACATATAATTTATGGAAGTTATATGAAAAATATCAACCCGAGATGTTTACCGGACTGAAGGAATTATATAAAGCATACGGTACAAGTAGATTCATTCAACTTCTAAAGAAGATATATCCTAAAATGCCTAAAATGTCGTTCGACAATGCCATATTAGAACATATAAACAAAGAGGATGCCTATGTAATTTCAGAAGATCTGGGTTGGAGTGATATTGGTGCCTGGGAAGCTTTAAAAGAAGCATTACAGACGTCACCGGAACAGAATGTAATCAACGGAAAAGTGTTATTAACAGATTGCAGAGATTCATTAGTTTATAATTATACTGATAAGTTGGTAGTGACGATTGATATTAATGGGTTGTTAGTGATAAATACTCACGATGTAGTCTTAGTATGTCATAAGAATTCAGTGCCGAAAATTAAAAAATTGGTAGAAAAATTATCAGAATCAGAAAATCAGCATTTAGTATAGATAATCTTACAAAATAATACTCAATAATAATGAAATCTGATTTATTCAATGGAGAACTTTATGATAAATACATAAAAAGAGTCATAGATTTGCTTGGCTCATTAATGCTAATAATTTTATTTTCCCCAATATTTTTTCTGATTTCTATGGCAATTAAATTTAATACGCGAGGTCCCGTTTTTGCAGACACTCCTGAAAGGGTCGGAAGTAAAGCAAGATTATTTAAAATGTTTAAATTTCGATCAATGATTGAAAATGCACATATGCTGTTAAGACATGATCCTAAATTAAAAACATTGTACGAACAGTACAAAAAAAACAGTTACAAATTGAGAAAAGATCCAAGGGTGACATATGTAGGAAAATTTATCAGAAAACACTCTTTAGACGAATTACCTCAGTTGATAAATGTATTAAAAGGAGATATGAGTTTGGTTGGTCCAAGAGCATATTATCCGGATGAATTAGTAGACCAACAAAAAAAATATCCTAGAACCAAAAATCTAGTAAGAAAGGTATTGTCAATTAAGCCTGGTATAACAGGGTATTGGCAGGTATCAGGGAGATCAGAGGTTAATTTTGATAAAAGGATTGCTATGGATGCAAACTATGTAGAAAATCGTTCATTATGGTATGATATGAAAATACTAATAAAAACCCCTTGGGCCATGATCTCTGGAAAAGGAGCTGTATAAATTTATGATTCAAGGATTTCAAAAAATAGTACTTTCTGATAATAAAATAAAGTCAAATTCAAAACAAAATACAGTTTCTACCCATAAAATTCTCAAGTCAATTGGGATTATTTTTTCCATACTCATTCTTTTTATAATAATATCTTCAGTGGCGATATATATTCCAGGTAGAGATTTATATTTATCAGTACAAAAATCCATACTGGTGGCGGGAGACGCGTATGATGCTGCAAAAAAACAGGATATTGATACCGCTAAAGATCGGTTTAAAGACTTAGAGACAGATTTACATATAGTAGAATCAAATTTAGGTAAGTTGTCATGGACTAAATACATTCCTTTTCTAGGTTCTTACTATACAGACGCGGAACATACGATAAAAGCCAGCATAAACGGAATACAAGCAGTCATAATCACGACTGAAACACTCTCTCCTTATGCTGATTTACTTGGTTTAAAGGGTAAATCTACTTTTGTAGCAGGAACAGCTGATGAAAGAATCAGAACGGCTGTTGACACTTTAGATAAAATTATTCCCAATATTGATGCTATTGCTGATAAAATTACTGTTGTTGGAGATGAGTTAAATAAAATTGATGAAAACCGTTACCCAGAAAAAATTGGGAAATATCTAGTTCGTAGAAAGATAATTGATGCAAAAAACTTATTTTCTGAAACCGCCAATTTGTTTTTAGAAGCTAAACCTCTTCTAAAAAAAATTCCAGAACTATTGGGTAATAAGGAATCTAAAAGATATCTAGCGCTCTTTCAAAATGATGCTGAATTGAGAGCAACAGGCGGTTTTATTTCAGCCTATTCAGTTTTTAAAGTTGATAAAGGAAAAATTCAAGTTGAAAAAGGAGATGATATATACAAACTAGACGCTTCAAAAAATAAGAAATATCCCGCACCAAGTCCAATACTGAAATATCATAAAGATGTAAATTATCTTGAACTTCGTGATAGTAATTTATCCCCAGACTATCAAATTTCTATGCAAGAGTTCGAAAAAATGATAAACGAGTCAGTAATTGGTTTTCCTAAGTTCGACGGAATCATTGCTTTAGATACACATGTTTTTGTAAGTGCAATAAAAATACTGGGTGATTTTAATATATATGGAAGAAATTTTACTGCTGAACTCGATCCAAGATGTGATTGTCCAAAGGCAATTTATGAATTAGAAGATTACTCAACTAAACCTGTAGCATATGTACGGGAAGATAGAAAGGATATAATTGGAGTTTTGATGTATCAGATTATGCAGAGAGCTTTTGGAGTGTCTCCTTCAAAATACTGGGGAAGACTTTTCCAGATGTTTTTAGATGAGGCAAAACAAAAACACGTTTTATTTTATTTTCACGATGCTGATGCGCAAAAAGGTATTGAATCTCTAGACTTTGGAGGAAAGATTCTTCCATATGATGGTGATTATTTACACGTCAACGATGTGAATTTTGCCGGAGCTAAATCGAATATTTTTGTGAAGCATATTATAAAACAAGATATTAATATAGAAAGAGATGGTTCGATAATAAAAACACTAACACTTACTTACAAAAATCCTTCTCCTCCAAGTAATTGTAATTTAGAGGCAGGACAACTTTGTCTGAACGGAATCCTAAGAAATTGGTTAAGGGTATACGTACCTAAGGGATCTTCGTTAATAAGCTTTACAGGATCTGAAAAAGAGAATGTAAGTTATGAAGATTTAGGAAAAACTGTATTTGAAGGGTTTTTTACAGTGAAACCACAAGGTTCAACTGAAGCGATAATAAAATACAAATTACCTTTTAAATATACGGATGAAGAATATTATAAACTATTTATCCAAAAACAACCAGGCACAGAAGGTTACGAGTATAATGTCCTTAAGAATGGTAAAGAGATTGAAAAATTTATTTTATCAACAGATAAAGAATTAGAATTAAGGATGTGATAAGGAAAGCATATAAAACAGAGGGAATAGTTATAAGACGTAGAAATCTTGGAGAAGCTGATAAATTAATCACTTTATTATCTCGTGATTACGGGAAAATAACACTGCTTGCTAAAGGAATAAGAAGAATCAGTAGTAAAAAGGCTCCTCATCTTGAATTATTCAATCTAGTGGAAGTATATTTAATAAGAAGTCGTTCATTTAATATTATCACGGAAGCAGAAGCAATATGCTCTTTTCCCAGACTCCGAAAGAACTTAGATCTACTTGCGTATTCCTATAAATTATTGGAAGAAGTAGATACATTATTGCCGGAGGATGAACCTTATCCGAGTGTATTTTCAGCACTTTATCATTTATTGTTTGACTTAAATCAAACTTATAAACCAAATTTACCAATGTTAGTTAATAACTTCACATTGCAGTTAATGTGGGAGTTGGGTTATTTACCAAAAGGAAAAACGCTTAAATTTGATGAGATCAATACTCTTCTAGAGGATATAGTTGAAAAAAGATTTAAGAGCGATAAACTATTGACAAAGCTGTTAAAATAGGCTTATTATAGATAAAATGATGCTACGATCCTAAAGGCATAGGGGAGCAATAATTATTTAATAAGAGCATTTAGTGTATTTATTTCCTAAATGAAACGGGGTGGAACCACGGGTATATACTCGTCCTCGGTATAATAAGCGGGCGAGTTTTTTATTTTTTTACTAAGAAAGATATTTTATTTAGAAAACAGATGATGTTTGAATAGATCTGATTAAATTGAATTAATAGGACTAAATATCAATTATCTAAAGGTGACATTATGTTAAATCTAATGGATAAAATTGTATCTCTTTGTAAACGACGAGGATTTATTTACCCGGGAAGTGAAATATATGGGGGATTTGGTGGTTTTTGGGACTATGGTCCTTTAGGAGTAGAAGTAAAAAACAACATCAAAAGAGAATGGTGGAGAGATATAGTTTATAATCGGGAGAATATCGTCGGAATTGATGCAGCAATCATTATGAATCCTCAAGTATGGGTTTCGTCAGGTCATGTAGAAGCGTTTTCTGATCCTTTAGTCGAATGTAAGAAATGCAATCACAGATATAGGGCAGATAAATTAGACTCGCAAGTATGTCCGGATTGTAAGGGAGAACTGACTGAGCCTAAACGTTTTAATTTACTTACTGAGGTTTATATAGGAACCACTGAGGAAGCAAAAAAGAGGGCATATTTAAGAGGAGAAATTACGCAAGGAGTATTTGTTAATTTTTCTAATGTTTTAAACTCCTCAAGAATAAAAATTCCGTTCGGTATAGCACAGATCGGAAAAGCCTTCAGAAATGAAATCACACCTGGTAACTTTACTTACAGAAGTCGGGAGTTTGAACAGATGGAACTTGAATTTTTTGTTAAACCCTCCAAAGACACAAAAAAAATATTTGAATATTGGAAAAATGAACGTTTAAAATGGTATACGTCACTAGGATTAAAGAAAGAAAATCTAAGGTATAGAGAACATGCGCCGGACGAAAGAGCTCACTATGCAAAATTTGCAGAAGATATAGAGTATAAATCACCTTTTGGTTGGAGTGAATTCGAAGGTATACATCATAGAGGTGATTGGGATTTATCACGGCATAAGTTGAAATATAAAGATACTAATTCCGGAGAAGAGTATACTCCCTGGGTCATCGAAACATCAGGTGGCGTTGATCGATCAACCCTGTTTTTCTTATTGGATAGTTATTATGAGGATGGTAAAAGGATTATTTTAAAAATTCATCCAAGGTTAGCTCCATTCAAAGCGGCAGTTTTTCCTCTTGTAGCAAATAAAGAAGATATTGTAAATAAAGCACAGGAAATATACCGTACGCTTAAGAAGTCCGGGATAATAGTTACATGGGATGATCGAGGAAACATTGGAAAAAGATATTTCTCACAAGATGAAATTGGAACTCCGTGGTGTATAACGGTAGATTATAATACTCTTGAGGATAACACCGTAACGGTACGCGACAGGGATACCACAAAACAGGAGAGAATAAAAGTTGAAAAATTGGATGAATATTTTAAAAATAAGTTAGATGGAGATTTTGTATGAAAAAACTACTTATAGGAATAGGGATCGTTATATTAATTATTATTGTGATTGTCGTTATTAGAACAATAAGCTCTTCAGAAAAAAAAGAGATTATAAAGGAAGTGCCTACACCCCCAATTGCTTTTCCGACTATCTCAAGTGATATATCTGTTGATTTAAAACCAAAACAAGGAAACAGAGCAGTAGTGCTAGCAATCGATGGAATACCTTCAAATATTGTATCAATTGAATACGAAATGACGTATACTACAGGAGAAGGTTTACTAAAAGGATCGAATGGGGGTCCTATTAAGTTAAAAGGAGAGAAGAAATTAGTAAGAGATTTGGATCTAGGGACATGCAGTACTGGCGGTAAATGTGTCTATGATACAGGGGTAACATCAATTGATTTAGTTTTAAAATTTAATTCTGCCGAGGGTTCGAGTATCTTTCAAAAGAAATATGATTTATAATATTATTCAGTGTTAATTTGTGATATATGCTGAATATAAGTTTTACTGACAAATATATATTAGTTCTGCAAACTAAGAAGAATCTAATAGGTTCAGAGTCTATTATTGCGTCCTCCAAAAAAACAATTCCCCCCGGGTTAGTAGAAAAGGGAACGATTCAGCAAAAAGATGAGTTTGTCAAAATGCTCGATAATGCCTGCCAAACTGCCTATCCCAAATCCATTAGAGATAATAGAATGAGGATAGTTATCTCTGACGATTCTGTTTTAGTAACCAGATTCAAAATACATCCATCTGAGAAGAACAGTAATTTTTCAAAAGTAATAATCGAAAAAGCTAAAGAGAATTTGAATATTGAAACAGACAAATACGAGAATTTCTATAAAATTATTGACGAATCTGATGAGTTGATAGAGATACTATATACAGCTATTCAACGAGATACAATTTACGAAATAATTAAAATGATGAATAATATAAACAAGAAGGTTGATTTCATCTCAACAGTTTCTTTTGCGATCTATGAAATAATAAAATTAATTATAAAACCGAATGAAACAATCCTATATACAGAATATGATAACAACAATAAATTGTACTATTTTTTTGATTCTTATGGAGTAATTAATATCCAGAAGAAAACAGCTGATTTGAAAAATCAGGATTCTGATATTATTGATTATATCAATAATATCAGATCAGAGAATGAGATAAAAATTGATAAGATAATCATCGGTGGAGAGAGTGCAATTGAAACAAATACAGATGAGGTTATGGGTAAAATTGAGATACCGATCTATAAGTTGAATGATATTTTAGAAAAGATTTTAAGAACAGGTAAACTTAATTTCGATTCTGGAGGAATCTCATTAAATTTTTTTGGAGCTAGTTTAGGTGTTTTATTACAAGCTAAAAACAAACAATCAATCAATTTTTGTACTACAAATATAACTAAAGATAAAGATGTGCTCAAAAAATCAAAAAATATCGGAAGTGAGAAAATAATATCCAGTCAAGATAGCGAAACGGTAAATAATTCAAATACAGTAATTGAAAGTAGGTCTGATAATATGTATTCCAACGATCCAATAATTGAGTATAAAAAATCTGGTATCGGAGAATTTATCAAAAATAAGCTTATAGTTGTGGTATCGATAGTTACGGTGGCTGTTTTATTAATCGTCATAAATATTCTTAAGGTCAATCGAGTGAATATTTCCCTGCCGTCTTTTATCGGAGGTCCAAGTATTACGCCATCACCTACTTTGGTACCATCGTCAACTCCTACCCCTACGATTGATTCATCTTTAAAAAGGAGTGATTTAAATATATTGATAGAAAATGGTACTGAGAAAAACGGATACGCTAAAGAGACTTCTGATTATCTTAAAGATAAAGGTTATAACAAAATTTCGGTGTCGAATGCTGACAAAAATGATTACAAAATGACAATTATTAGAATAAAAGATAAAAGTAAAAAATATATACCACTACTTATTTCTGATCTTGATTCTAAATTTAATACCCAAAATGTTGAAAATTTAGCTGAAGATAACAAATACGATCTAGTGGTTATTCTTGGTATACAGTAATAAATACTCGTCTTGTAATATTCCGAATACCTATTGATATATTTTATCTCCTTTTGATTGTTTTATCACATTGATCCTCTAACCCCTTGACATATCATTTTTTTTGTAGCATTATGGAGAAAAGTGGAGAAAAGTGGTGAAAGATGTAGATTCTTATGTTTTTAGGTACTTTTGAACCAAATATTATGGATAAGGGTCGTTTGGCTCTTCCTAAAAAGATACGTCAAGAATTAGGGGAGCATGGAGTGGTATTAACGACAGGTTTTGAGAAATGTATTTTAGGTTTTACTGAAAAAAAATGGGAAGAGACTACAAATATGGAACTAGGAAAACCCCTTTTTTCAGATAAAGAGGGTAGGGATTTAAGGAGACTTATGTGTGCAAGTGCAATGAATTTAGATTTGGATTCTCAAGGAAGATTCATTATTCCTGAGAATATGCTTAAGTATTCCGAAATAGTCGATATGATAGTGATCATTGGAGCGGGAGATCATTTTGAAATCTGGAATAAAAATAAGTGGGAGGAATATCGGTCAAATCTAGGAAGATGAGAATAAAATCAATCTGCCTATGATTTTAAATTCATCTTTTCATTTGCCGGTACTCCTACCAGAGGTAATAAAAGCATTAAATATCATTAAAGGAAATATATATATTGATGCGACACTAGGAGGAGGTGGTCATAGCGAAGAAATAATTAAAAATGGTGGCAATGTATTGGCTATAGATAAAGACCAAGGAGCAATTAATTTTGTAAAAAGCGCATGGAGGAATAATACTAGATTAAGAACGGTCGAAGGAAATTTTAAAGACATTACGAACATAGCGCAAAAAAATGGATTACAGAACGTAGATGGGATACTTTTCGATCTTGGATTGTCTTCCTTTCAAATTGATGGTTCAGGAAGAGGATTTTCATACTTAAGGGACGAGCGATTAGACATGCGTATGAGTATGGAAGATAAGGTCGATGCAGAAGATATAATTAATAAATATTCTATAGAGCAATTATATGAAATTTTTAGTAAATATTCTGAAGAGATCAATTCTAGGGCAATTGCTTCAGCTATTATTAGCGCCCGTAGGATAAAGATAAATATAAAGAGAACTAAGGATATTGTCGGTATTGTTGAATCAGTGCTTAATAAAATTTATTTAAGATTACCTAATAGAGATTATAACCAGATTAGGAACAGTACTTTATCTCGAATATTTCAAGCAATAAGAATTGAAGTAAATTCAGAATTAAGTAATTTGGAAATTGGGATTAAACAAGCAATTAATTTATTGAAATCAAATGGCAGATTGGTAGTGATTTCTTATCATTCTTTAGAAGATAGAATAATAAAATTGACATTTGAACATTATCAGAGTAGGGGTGTTATAAGTACATTGAGTAAAAAACCAATACGACCGAAATATGATGAAATTATTTCCAATCCAAGATCCCGTTCTGCTAAGTTAAGATTCATTAGAAAGATATGAAAAGTAGAAATTTTAGGCCGATCAATATTCTTCTAACTATATTTTCAATCTTTTTTGCAGTTTTACAGGTAATACTACTGAATTTTGACTCTACTTCAGGAACAGAACTTTCTAAGTTGAATGATGAGACCGATAAAATAGAGATAGATAATATTAATTTAAATCAAGAAATTGCCTCTGCTTCAGCTATCGTTACAATATCAGTTAAAGCGAGTAAACTTGGATTAATACAAAATCAAAAATTAATCTCGTTAAATGGAGCATTGCCGATAGCCTTGTCGAGCGGTAGATCTCTATGATATGGAAAATAGAATTAAGATTGTTTTTTATTTTTCCCTACTTCTTTTTTTAGCAATAATTTTAAGATTATTTTCTTGGCAAGTAACATCCTCTGAAACACTTGAAGGTCTAAGTGAAAGGCAAACTTTGACCACATTTTCAATTCCTGCCAAGCGTGGGAAAATATTTGCTTCTGATGGAAAACCTTTGGTAATCAATCAAAGAGCATTTCTTGTATACGCAGAACCAAATAATATAAAAGATTTTGAAAAAACATCTCAAATACTGGCAAAAGACTTGGATATTCCTTTTGCATCAATATCAGCAAAGATAAGTGACAGAAGTTTAGCATGGGTCCCTTTAGCGCATAAAGTTGATGAGCAAATAATAAATAAATTAAAGAATAAAAATCTCGATGGCTTAGGTTTTTTGGAAGAATCAAAGCGGTATTATCCAGAAGCTTCGATGGCTGCTCATATATTAGGTTTTGTAGGTAAAAACTCAAAAGGTGAAGATCAGGGTTATTTTGGAATTGAAGGCTACTACAATGAACAACTTAAAGGCAGAGATGGGCAAATTCGAAAAGAAAGAGATGCTCAAGGAAACACGATACTTTCGGGAAAAATTACTGAGATTCCCGCTGAAGACGGAAGAGATTTGACTTTGACAATTGATAAAACAGTTCAATATATTGCGGAAAAAAAATTGCAGGAGGGAGTTGAAAAATATGGAGCTAAGGGTGGAACTGTTTTGATATTGGAACCTTTTTCTGGCGCTGTAATTGCAGCGGTGTCACTTCCAGCATATGATCCTCAAAAATATAATAATTATTCAAACGAGTTTTATAAAAATCCGTCAATTGCATCAACATATGAACCAGGATCGACATTTAAAGTACTAATAATGGCAGCTGCGTTAAATGAAGGGAAGATAAATTTGGACACAAAAATCGAAGAGAATGGACCAATTGAAATTGGAGGTTATAAAATAAACACTTGGAATCAAAAATACCATGGAATAATCAATCCCTCTCAAGTGCTTGAGTATTCATCTAACGTGGGAATGGTAATAATTGAAAAACTGATAGGGTCCGATAAATTACTTAACTATTTAAATGATTTTGGTTTTGGATCACTAACTGGCATAGATTTGCAGGAAGAAGCGTCTCCAAATCTCAGGTCAAAAAATAAATGGTACGAAATAGATTTTGCCACCGTCTCTTTTGGTCAAGGAATTGCAGTTACTCCTCTTCAGATGGTTAAGGCCGTTTCAGCTATTGCAAATGGTGGTAAAATAATGAAACCGTATGTAGTAAAAAAAATTAAGTTACCAAGTGGAGAGTTAATTAATATAGAGCCCAAAGTAGAAAAAGAAATATTTTCAAAAGAAACATCCAGAATTGTTTCTGAGATGATGGTTTCCGCGGTAGAAAACGGTGAAACCAGATTCATCGAACCTTTAGGTTATTATATTGCCGGTAAGACAGGAACTGCCCAAATTCCGATAAAAGGACATTACGATGAAGATAAAACGATTGCATCCTTTATTGGATTCGCTCCAATATCTAAACCTAGGTTTGTTATGCTGGTTACAATGAGAGAACCTACCGCATCTCCATGGGGTTCAGAAACTGCTGCACCTGTATTTTTTAACATTGCCAAAGAATTATTTACTTATTATGGGATTTCTTCTTCCGAATAGGATTTGTTATAATATTTTATTCCAATCATGTTTAGACGGATTAAAAACATATTTCATCTAATTAATGCCTTTATAGCGGTGATTTATTACAGATTTCCGGCACGGGGTTTGAGGATTATTGGAATTACTGGAACATCAGGAAAAACTACTACTACGCATATAATTTATGATATCTTGAGAAATGCCGGGCTTAGAGTTTCAATGATCTCAACCGTAAAGGCAATAATTAATAATAAAAATTACGATACTGGTTTTCACGTAACAACGCCGTCACCATTTATTTTACAGAAGTTTCTAAGAGAAGCAGCAGATGGGGCAAGTAAAATTGCAATTATTGAGGTAACCTCTCATGCTTTAGATCAAAATAGAATCTTTGGGATTCCTGTTGAAATTGCTGTAATAACGAATATATCTCATGAACATTTAGATTATCATTTAACTTTAAACAATTATAGAAATATTAAAGCTAAAATAATGAATGGTGCTAAATATGTTATTCTGAATAAAGATGATAGGAATTATGACTTTCTTAAAAATAAAGCTAAAGGGAAGACGATAGGTTTCAGTTTGAATAAACTATCGGATGTAAATATTGTCGATCATATTCACAATATTAATTTGCCTGGAAAATATAATCAATATAATATTTTAGCCTCTAAAGCGGTTGCGGTTATCTTAGGTGTACCTGAAAAAGTAATAGAATCATCAATTCTCGATTTCCAAGCTATTCCTGGCCGTATGGAAGAAGTAAAAACCAATCGATCTTATAAAGTAATAATTGATTTTGCACATAAACCTGATGCTTTGGAGCAAGTGTTAATCGCATCTAAAAAAATGGTAAAAAATAATTTAATAGTAGTATTTGGATGTGCGGGTTTAAGAGATAGACAAAAGAGATCTATGATGGGTGAAATAGCCATAAAACTGGCAGATTATGTTGTATTGACAGCAGAAGATCCAAGAACTGAAGATGTCAGGAAAATAATCAATGAAATCTCAACAGGTTGTATCAAGGCTGGTGGAATTATAGCCAAGAGAAGTGATATTCAAAAAAATATTCTGAATAAAAAAAGAAAATATTATTGGCAAATTCCTGATAGACAAGAAGCAATAAATTTTGTATTACGTAATTTGGCCTCTAAAGGAGATCTGATTCTTATATGCGGTAAAGGACATGAAAAATCTATGTGTTATGGTAAAGTGGAGTATCCTTGGGACGAAAGAAAGGCTATAGAGAAGGCGCTATATGGTTCAGTCAAAACAACTTCTTAATTTTTCAACATTAAAACATTATTTTCTAGAAAAAAATGATAATGAATTTTCAATTCTATCCGATTCAATTATAGCAAATTGCATCAGATTAGAACAAACACACTCAAATAACGTCGTTATTGCTAATAAAAATATTAAGTATTATAAATCTACAGACGGTATCGTAATAAATTTTGAATCTTATATTAGTATACGAACGGCTGATTGTTTACCGATTTTTTTATACGACAGTAAAAAAAACGTTTTAGCTGGAATTCACGCAGGGTGGAAAGGGTTATATAGAAATATTATTGGAAATACGGTTAAAGTGATGCGAAATCTTGGTTGTAATGCTCTTGATATCAGATCAGCTATTGGACCGCATATAAGGTCGTGTTGTTATAAAATTACAGATGAGTTTCTAGAATTATTTAGAAATTATAATAATGAAAATATTCATCTAATCAAGAAAAATGGTACTAATAAATTTTTTGATTTGGAAAAGTTAGCATCTTTCCAAATGACTGAATTAGGAGTTTTAAAAAAAAATATTGATATTGTCCCATACTGTACTTCATGTGATAGCAGATTCTGTTCTTATAGAAAAAATGGTGCAAATTGCGGTAGAATGCTTAATATAGCTGGTATTGTATAAAAATAATAACAATATGGAAAAGAAGAAAGTATTTCTTGTAGGTATAAAAGGCGTAGCCATGACTGCAATGGCAATATATTTAAAACAAGAAGGGTACGACGTAACGGGTTCTGATGTTAGCGATATTTTTCCAACAGATGAAATTTTAAAATCGAATAATATTCGAATCAAGCCAGGATTTAAACCGTCAAATATAAATAAAAACTACAATTTAGTAATTGCAACTGGTGCACATGGTGGGATGACAAACATCGAAATGATAACGGCCAAAAAATTAGGCATACCTGTATTAATGCATGGGCAAATGCTTGGACAGCTGATGTCTGATAAGGAAGGTATATCGGTTGCCGGTTGTCATGGTAAAACTACAACTTCTGCTTTAGTAGCATCTATCCTAACTCATGCAAATTACGATCCTTCTTATGCAATAGGCTCCGCTATGATAAATGATTTAGGACCCGCAGGCCATTTTGGGAAAGGACAATTTTTTATTGCAGAAGCTGATGAATATATGACTTGTCCACAAACATGTCCAACACCTCGTTTTTTATGGCAAAAACCCAAAATACTGATCTTAACTAATATAGATTATGATCATCCTGACGCCTATAAAAATATTGATCAAATCAAAATGGCATATATAAAATTAATTGCTCAAATGCCGAGCGATGGTATAGTGATTGTCAATAAAGATAATAGATATATTAGTGAACTGTTACCGATCATAGACAAAAAAATAATTACTTATGGTTTTTCGCCCAAAGCTGATTATAGAATTGATGATTATTATTTCGGAAATGGAATAAGTATAATGAAAGTATGTCATGAGAATATCATGTTGGGAGAATATCCAATTTATATTCCGGGTAAACATAACTTATTAAATGCTTTAGCAGCGGGTATTGCTGCAAATATAGTGGGAATTAGTTGGGATAAAATAAGCAAGTGTTATAGATTTTATAAAGGTACCAAAAGAAGGTTTGAATATATTTATAAAAAAGAAGGGATTATGTTATATGATGATTACGCTCATCATCCGGAAGAAATAAATGCCACTCTCAGCTCAGTGAAAGAATGGTTTCCAAAAAAACGAATTATTGTCATTTTTCAACCACACACCTATTCAAGAACAAAGGCATTACTATCAGAATTTTCAAGATGCTTTAAAAATGCAGATATGTCTCTGATTACTGATATTTATCCCTCAGCAAGAGAAAGATTCGATTCTTCAATTTCATCCAAAATCTTAACTATTGAGATTAATAAATATAAAAATAATTCATATTATTTTGGTAAGAAAGAACATTTAATTGATTTTCTAAAAGATGAAATTAGAAATAATGATTTTATATTAACTATGGGTGCAGGTAATATTTATCTTTGGCATCCGGAAATAGTCAAAATAATAAATGATGTTAGTAAAAGAATTACCATTAATTAAGATGATTGCATCATATAAGAAATTAATTAAGTCCTTAAATGAAAATAGAATATTATATAATGAAAAACTAAACAAATATTCCTCATTTAAAGTCGGCGGTTGTGCTGACATTTATTATAAATGCAATTCTAAGGACGAATTGATAGAAGCTGTAGTAGCGTCAAAAAAATACTCAATTCCTTATATTGTTATTGGTGGAGGAACAAATCTGCTTATAAGTGATAACGGTTTTAAAGGATTGGTGATTAAAAATGAAAGTAAGGAAATAAAAATTGTTGGCATTCGAGGAGTAAAGAACCACATAAGCGGTTTCAGACCTAAGAATCAATTCACGGTTTTTCTGGAGGTTGATAGTGGAGTGACCATAAATAGATTAGTAAGATTTACTTTAGATCAGGGATTAAAAGGGATCGAAGCCTTTTTAGGTCAACCTGGAAGTGTTGGAGGAGCAGTGTGGATAAACGCTCATAACTTGAGGATGTTGAAATATGTTTCAGATGCGATAGAAAGTATTAAAATAATTAATAAATATAATAAACTAATTGAAGTTCCGAAATCTTATTTCCAATTCTCTTATGATAATAGTATAATCCAAAGTACTAAAGAAATTGTTGTATCGGTAATTTTTAAGTTTCAAAGGAGTAATTCAGAAGACTTATGGAAAGTGGCTAATCAGTCATTAATATACCGGAAAGAATCACAACCTACGGGTATATATTCATCAGGCTGTACATTTAGAAATATTTCAAAAGTAGATGCAATTAGATTAACAACACCCGAATATACTTGTTCTGCGGGGTATATAATTGAAAGTCTTGGTTTAAAAGGCAAGTCAATAGGCGGTGCGAAATTTTCTAATAAACACGCAAATTTTATCGTTCATAATGGAAATGCAAATTCAAGAGATATATACTCTTTGATTCAATTAGCCAAAAAAAGGGCAAAAAGTGAATTAAGTATTGATCTTAAGGAAGAGATCGTATTAGTTGGTGAATTCTAAACATGGATAATTTTCTAGTATCTGGAAGAACAAAATTAAAAGGAGTAATAAAAGTCAGTGGAGCAAAAAATGTCGCTATGAAAGTGATCATAGCGGGGTTGTTGACAGATAAACCAATATTTATAAAGAATGTTCCCCTAATATCATCTGTATATGGCACTGCGGAAATAATAAGATCTTTAGGTGTAAAGATAGATATTAATTCCAATCATACGATGTGTATTAAGGGTGATAACATTAAAAATTATACGATACCATTGGAATTGGGAGGCTTATATCGGACGGCAACTATGGTTATGGGTCCACTTCTAGCAAGATTCGGAAGAGCGTGTGTACCAAATCCAGGAGGATGTCGTTTAGGTAAAAGACCTATTGAAAGACATATCGACGGACTTAAAGCAATGGGTGCTCATATTGTATACAAAGAGGGATATTTTTACGCTTACACGGAGAGATTAAAAGGAGTAAAATATCGTTTTTCTCAAAATACACATACTGGAACAGAGTCAATGATTTTTGCAGCAGTGTTAGCGGAAGGAGAGACGATATTAGAGAATGCAGCAAGTGAGCCTGAAATTGATGATTTAATTAATTTATTGAATTTAATGGGTGCTCAAATTAGAAGAATAAAAAATCGCACTATAGTAATAAATGGTGTTGCCCAATTATCAGGAGTAGAATATGAAATCATGCCGGATAGAAACGAAGTCATCACTTTTGCAATAGGAGCAATAGCTTCTGGTGGTGATTTAATTATTGAAGGAACTCAAATAGAATACTTGAAAGTCTTTTTGTCTAAACTTGATGAAATTGGTGCGGTATGGGAATCATTGGATAAATACAAAACACGTTTTTCTTATAAAAAAAATTTAGTTGCTACAGATATATTGACATTGCCATATCCTGGTTTTATGACTGACTGGCAGGCACCCTGGTCGTTATTAATGACTCAGGCTCAAGGGCAGTCTATCATCCACGAAACTATATATGAGGATCGTTTTGGTTATGTAACAGAATTGAGTAAAATGGGAGCCGATATCAAAAAATATAATCCAAAAGTCAAAAATCCTGGAACCTTTTATAATTTTAATTGGTCTGATCGAGGGAAAGATAATTATCATGCTATAACTATAGATGGACCAACCAAATTGCATAATGCGGTATTGAATGTAACTGATCTTAGGGCAGGTGCAACGTTAGTCATGGCGGCTCTAATCGCTGAAGGTAAAAGTATGGTTAGAGGAATAGAACATATTGACAGAGGATATGAAAATATTGAACAGAGATTAAATTCGTTAGGTGCTGTTATAAAAAGGATGAAGGAGTAAGAAGATGAATGATATTAAAGTATTAATACTTGCGGGAGGAGATTCCTCTCGTTTATGGCCGTTTAAAGATAAACTCTTTCTTAATTTTTTAGGATTATCTCTGATTGAACATACCCTTTACCAAATAAAAAAAACAGGATTAAGAAATATTATCATAGTAACCAACATATGGAATCACCGCAAATTTTCGCTCTTAAAACAAAAAAATAAAGAATTAAATATTGTTTTAGTAAAACAAAACAATGATTACGGTATGGCTGGAGCAGTTGTCTCTGCGGAGAATTATCTAAAAAATAATAGAATCTTGATTGTTGGCCCTTCAGATTTATACGATGATAAATTATATAATGATTTTTTCGCGAAATTAAAAACTCATCCAAAAGGAATAATTGCCGGCATTAGTCATGATGAATATTTCCCCGGAGGCTATATAGTTGTTAATAATCACCTTGTTAAAGGAATTATTGAAAAACCCAAGAAAGATAAGAGACCGGGTAATATTATTAAAATTATTTTTGATTATTTTGAAAATACTGACCTTTTTCTTCAATCAATAAAAGAAGAAACATCACCATCCGATGATGTTTATGAAAAAGCTATCGTGAGGATGATAAACAAAGGGTTTCAATTAGAATTCCTTCAATACAACGGATTTTGGAGATATCTTAAATATCCATGGCACATACTGGATTTAACTCAATTTTTCTTAAATAAGATTAAATCAAGAAAAGGAAGAAAAGTCATGATATCTCCGTCTGCCTCATTAGAAGGTGAAGTTGTTATCGAAGATGGTGTAAAAATATTAGACAACGTTAAGATCTCGGGACCAGTATATATAGGAAAAAATACAACTGTGGGAAATAATTCTTTTGTTCGTCAGTCAATTATTGGGAATGGTTGTATGGTCGGTTTTTCAACGGAAATCGCTAGAAGTTACATAGGAAATAAATGCTGGTTCCATAATAATTATATTGGAGACAGTGTATTGGCGGATAATACCTCTATGGGTGCGGGAGCTGTTGCGGCAAATTATCGATTTGATGGAGAGACCATCAAATCAAATGTATTAAATATTGTTATTGATACAGAAAAGAAAAAATTAGGAGCAATGATCGGTTCTGGTGCTAGAATCGGAGTCAATAGCTCAATTATGCCGGGGATAAAGATCGGTAGCAAATCTATTGTAGGGTCAGGTTTAGTCTTATCAGAAGACTTACAAGCAAATCATTATATTAAGTTAATTGAAAGTAAGATTATTAAGAAAAACATCAAGAAATGAATATTATTATTGGATTACTAGCGTAAGTTTAACTCAATAAAATATGTGCGGTATTTTTGGATATATTGGGAAAAAGAATAATGCTGTCAATATCGTTTTAGATGGATTAAAAACCCTTGAATACAGGGGATACGATTCATGGGGAATTGCGTTTACTTTCATTGAGTATAAAGCAAAAAAGGAAATCAAGTCAATAAAAATAATTAAAAAAACAGGAAAAATTGGCGGAGTGGTTTTATCTGAAAAAGTACGGAGTAATTTTGCTCTGGGTCATACCAGATGGGCTACACATGGTGGTGTAACAAAAATTAACGCCCATCCACATTTGGATTGCAGTAATAAAATCGCTTTAATTCATAATGGTATTATCGAAAATTATGATGAAATCAAAAATGAATTAATTTCTAACGGTCATAATTTTCGCTCGGAGACAGATACTGAAGTAGCGGTTCATTTAATCGAGGAAAATTATAATAAGCTTAAAAAGCAGAAAATAAAAAACAAGAAACAAAAAGTTCGTTTGAGAGATGACGGAAGCACTTTTTTAGAGGCGGTTCGACTAGCATTTAAAAGATTTGCGGGGCTTAATGCGATTATTGTAATGGACTTAGACTCTAGGTCTATTGTAGCCGCAAAAAACGGTTCTCCCTTAGTGTTAGGAAAAGGAAAAGATGAAAACTACCTTGCTTCAGATTCACATGCTCTTCAACGACATACAAGAGATCTTTATTATATGGAAGATGAAGAAATCGCAATAGTAAAGAGAAATAAAATCGAGATTTACGACGTAAAAGATGGTAATAAAAAGAATAAAGTAAATTTTCATAGGCTGACATGCAGTTATAAATTAGATGGGAAAGGTAGCTTTTCCCATCATATGTTGAAGGAAATATATGATCAACCAAAAATCATAAATCAAATAATAAGAAATCCAGACAAAAGTTTACAGAAAATTGTCCAATTAATAAAAAAATCTTATGGGACTTATCTGGTTGGATGTGGTACGGCAGCTTATGCTTGTTTAGAAGGCACGTATATTTTTTCCAAGATAGCAAAGAGACATATAAATTATTCAGTTGGAAGTGAATTCGGTTATTTAGTAAATTATTTAACAAATAAAAGTCTCGTTTTGGCATTGTCTCAGTCTGGAGAGACCATAGATGTTATTGAAGCAATTAAAAAAGCAAAGACGAAAGGTGCAACAATTGGAGCAATGGTTAACGTATATGGGTCAACATTATGCAGATTATCAGATCACCAAATCTATCTTCATGCAGGAACAGAACAAGCAGTAGTGTCAACAAAAGCTTTTACCGCTAAACTGGCATATCTTATTTTAATATCGTTTTCAATAATCGATAAAAAGGACGAAGGAATAAATCTGCTCTCAAAATCGATAATTTCAGTAAATGACATATTAAATGACGAGTATATCAGAAAAATTAGTAAGTTGGTAAAATATCTCAATAGATATAATAATATATATATAATTGGAAGAGGATTATCTTATCCAATAGCCTTAGAAAGTGCTTTAAAAATAAAAGAAGCCTCATATATTCATGCTGAAGGATTTGCAGCAGGTGAGCTAAAGCATGGTGTTATTGCATTGATCGAAAAAGGAACTCCTTGTATCGCATTTCTTCCCAATGATGAAACATACGGTGCCAGTCTGGCTGGAGCAATGGAAATGAAAGCAAGAGGAGGATATATAGTTGGGATTTCATATAAACCGCACGAAGTGTTTGACTGCTATCTGCCGATACGTGACTGTGGAATAGCAACAATAATACCTTCAGCAGTTGTGGGTCAATTGCTAGGATTTTTACTTGCGTTGGAACGCGGAATAAATCCAGATATGCCTCGTAATTTAGCAAAATCTGTAACCGTAAAATGATATAAATTATGTATGTTCCGATAATTATTCTTCATGGTTGGAATCTTTACGGGAATAAATATCTACCGTTAATTAAAATACTCAGGGATAAGAAATATAGAGTATATTATCCTGATTTTCCCGGATTTGGTAAAAATAATAAAATAGACAGACCGCTTTGCTTGGATGATTATGTAAATTTTTTAAATAAGTATGTATCTGAACGAAAACTGAAAAAATTCGTATTTATGGCTCATTCCTTTGGAGGAAGGGTAGCGATTAAGTATACAATTAAGTTTCCTCATAAAGTGCATAGTTTAATTTTAACCGGAGTACCTGGTTATGTGCCGGTTCGCAGTAGCAAGATCCTCTTTTTTTTGACTTTAAGTAAGATAGGAAGAATTATTTTCTCTCTTCCAATGTTATCTGAATATAGAACAGAAATGAGAAATATGTTACACCGTTTAGCAAGAGCATCTGATTATAACCAAACTAACGGGTATATGAGAGATACGTTCAAAACAATTATCAGGGAAGACTTGGACGAAGATATGAAAAATATCAAGCAGCACACGCTATTAGTCTGGGGGGAAAATGATAGAACAGTTCCGGTTTCATTAGCTTATAAAATGCAAAAAACATTTCACAATAGTGATTTATTAATTGTTAAAAATACTAATCATAGACTACCTTTCCAAAATTCCTGGGAATTTTATCACACAGTAAAAAAATATTTACAATGATTTCATATTATTTTGCTTATCTCTTAATAAATTTTTTGCTTATACTCCATGTGTCTAGAGTAATATTGTACGAAGTATATTTATGGCAATTGAAAGAGTACAGATTTGACAGAATGATGGCTCATTTATCCACTTTTCAGGGAAAGAGAATGCTTATTAATCCCATTAATATTGCAAAGTGGATTATATTGGCAATAAATATAATATTTTTACGATCTGAAAACGTTCTCCTATATCTTCTTCTTTCTTTATATATTTTTGAGACGATATATGTTTTTAGAAAAGGTATAATACGGTCCTTTGTTTTTCCAATAAAAACGGTTAAGGCTATGATTATCTGCTTTTTGCTTTTTATTATTACATACATTTTTATATTAAATAAACCATTTCCGAGTATACTTTATATCCAGATATTTGACAGAGTCTTACCCTTAATAATTATTATAATAATTATGGCAGTTAGCTTAATAAGTTATATCGTCAAGAAAATAATCACTTACAGAGCATTTAGGAAAATATCCTCCTCGAAGAATCTAACTGTCATTGGTATTACCGGAAGTTATGGTAAAACATCCACAAAGGAATTTCTATATTCTGTATTAAAGACAAAATATGACGTATTAAAAACCGAAGGGTCAAATAATACTGAGATTGGCATCGCTAAGACAATAAACAACAAGCTTTCACCTAGGAATAATATATTTATCGCCGAGGTAGGCGCATACAAAATTGGCGAAATAGCGGAAATCTGTCAGTTTATTAAACCGAGTATAGGGATAATTACCGGAATAAATGAACAGCATATACAGTTATTCGGCTGTATAGATAATACCGTCAAAGCTAAATTTGAATTAATTAATAATCTTAATAGGAATGGAATTGCGATATTAAATATCGGTAACGATTATATTGAGAAAAAGGTTATCTTGATAAAAACACAAAAGCCTGATTTAAAAATTTACACTTATTTTGTAAAACGTAATACAAAACACGAAAATTATTTAACGAAAAAATACCCTAACTCAGTTATTGCAGATAATATAAAATTATTTACTAATTCAACAGAATTTAATCTTCAGTACAAAGATAAACAAGAGAAGGTGAGGTTAAAATTAATCGGTGCCCAAAATATCGAGAATCTACTATCAGTTTACATAATCTCTTTACATTTAGGTTTAACTTCAAAACAGGTTATTAAAGCCTTTAATAATTTGACTGCTCCAGACGTAACGATGAAACTAACGAAAATTAAAGGAAAAAATATTATTATTGACACATTTAATGCTAATCCTTCAGGAGTATTTTCAGCGCTAGAATATATACGCAGAATTAAAGGAAGAAAAGTATTGGTTTTAACTCCATTAATAGAATTAGGAAAAGAAGCTGATAATATCCATATAAAACTTGGGGAAAAAGCTGCGGAAGTATGTGACGTAATTATTCTTACAAATAATAATTATTCGAAATCTTTTACTTATGGTGCTTCTCGAGTAGTAGGAGGGGAAAATAAAATATACTTATATAATAAAAAAAATACATACAATATCTTAGATCAGTTTAATGGAATAAATGATGTTATTATATTTCAAGGAAAGGAATCCGGATCCATCTTAGAAGAACTACTATAAATATATGTTCTCTTACCCAATCGCTATTTCTTTGTCTCCAAACACCGAAAAGTCGGACGTTTTAAAATCAGTAAAAACTTTATTTATTCCCAATCAATGGAAAATTGGCAATGCTGTATTTAAACTTGAAGAATGGTTTCGTAAATATTTGGAAGTGGATAATGCCGTATCTTTCAACAGCGGTCGTTCTGCTTTATATGCCATATTAAAATCTTTTGATATAGGTAAAGGAGATGAAGTGTTGGTTCAGGCATTTTCGTGTGTTGCCGTACCGAATGCAGTGACATGGACAGGAGCGAAACCAAAATATATTGATGTTGATGATTCACTAAATATTGATAATAAGCTTTTAGAGAAACAAATTAGCATAAAAACGAAGGCAATAATTATTCAACATACTTTCGGAATACCAGCGAATATAGATATGATAAAAAAAATTACTCAAAAATACAAAATCTTACTTATAGAAGACTGTGCTCATTCTCTAGGAGCAAATATTCGCGGAAAAAAAATAGGTAGTTACGGAGATGCAGCCTTTTTCAGTTTTGGTAGAGATAAAGTAGTTTCCTCTGTTTTCGGAGGACTAGCAATTATAAATATAAAAAATGCTAAAGTTAAATATAATCTTAGAAATATCCGTAACAAATGTCTTTATCCGTCATATTATTGGATACTGCAACAATTACTTCACCCCATATTTTTTTATCTTGTTCTACCTTTATATAACATATACATAGGTAAATTAATTCTTTTTTTACTGCAAAAAATTAAATTATTATCTAAACCAATATATAAGGAAGAACTATCAGGTATCAAACCGGATATTTTTCCATCAAAAATGCCAAACGCCCTTGCCAGTTTACTACTAAATCAGTTAGATAAAATTGACAGATATAATCAGATGAGAATCAATCATGCAAATTACTATTTCAGACATATAAAAAAGAAGGATGTAATTCTACCTGTAAGAAAAATTGGCTCAATATATTTGAGATTTAATATTCTAGTTGACAATTCTGAAGAATTATTAGCTAGAGCAAAACATAATAAAATGATTTTAGGTAATTGGTATAAGCACATTATTGATCCTAGTAATGTAGATTATGAAAAAATTGGTTATAAAATTGGATCTTGTACTCAGGCAGAAAAATTTTCTAAATTGTCAGTAAATTTACCAACTTACCCAAGATTGTCTCAGGATGATTTAGATAATATAGTTAACTTTATAAATAACGTATGATTGTGAAAGAAATCACTGATAAGAAAATTTGGGAAGCGTATATTACTCAATACTCTCCAAACAGTCTATTTCAATCATGGAATTGGGGAGAGGTTGCTAAGAAGCTTGATGACAGGACAAATAATACAAAATTATGGAGATTAGGGTTTTATTTAAATAATAAATTATTTGGAATCGCTCAAGTGGTTAAGGTAAAAGCAAAAAGAGGAATATATATTCAGGTAAGACATGGGCCAATTTTGAGTGAATGGTCTAAAAAAAATATATTAATGGTAACAGATTATCTCAAAAAGATAGGGTGTAAGGAAAATGCCTATTTTATCCGGATGAATCCTTTAATAAGTTCTTCTGAAGATAATAAGCAGATCTTCAAGGAAATAGGATTTATTGATGCTCCGATTCATGCGATGGATGGAGAATTGGTTTGGGTTTTAGACCTTAATAAAAAGAAGGAAGAAATTTTTTCCGGGATGAGAAAAACAACCAGATATCTTATAAGAAAAGGTGAAAAACTAGGGGTCAAAATATTTAAAAGCCAAAATAAAGAAGATATCGATAATTTTTTGATTCTATATAAAAAAACTGCAACAAGACATCACTTTATCCCGCATAAAGGAATTAAGGAAGAATTTGTCACTTTCTTAAAGGATAAGCAAATTATACTTTTCCGAGGTTATTATAATAATCGTCTTTTATCAGCTGCACTGATATTATTTTATAATAAACAAGCAATATATCATCATAGCGCATCTATCGAACAGAAAGTACCAGTAAGCTATGTTTTACAGTGGGAGGTGATTAAAGAAGTTATGAATAGAGGGATAAGTATTTATAATTTTTGGGGGATAGCACCCGAAGACAATCTGCACCATCCATGGGTTGGCTTGTCTATGTTCAAAAAAGGTTTTGGAGGTAGGAAAGTAGAATACCTGCATACTAAGGACTTCATACTATCTCCCAAGTATTATTTTACATATTTGTTCGAGTATGGAAGAAAAATTATTAAAAGGTATTAGTTTGTAAGATGGGTATATTAATCATATAATATAAATTATGATTTTGACAAAAAGACATAATATTTCCTTCAGGCACGCATTTGAGGGTATTGTTTGGGCTTTTAGTACACAACCGAATTTTCGAATTCACATTTTTTTATCAATTTTGGCAATTATTCTTGCGTTAGTATTAGAAATAAGTTATCTGGAGACAGTAGTAATCATTTTTACAATCGTTTTCGGACTTGGAATGGAGATGGTAAACACATCTATAGAATCTATAACTGATTTAGTAACAAATGAATGGAAAAAAGAGGCTAAAATAGCCAAAGACGTGTCTGCTGGAATGATGTTACTAGCCGCAACTGGTGCGGTTATTGTAGCTTCATTAATCTTCATACCACATATTATTAGGTTACAGTAATCAATCGCTTATGGGATTTATTATTGGATTTTTGATTATTTCATTTATCATTAATGCAATCTGTTTAGTTCCTTATATTCATTTTCTCTATAGATATAAGTTACAAAGACAAATTCAAAAAACTAAAGACGCTTTTGATAAACCGACTCCAATATTTGACAAACTTAATTCAATTAAAGTAGGAACTCCGATCGGAGGAGGGTTTCTAATAATACTGATAACAATCTTAGTTTTATTTATCTCATTTCCTATACTGTATTACTTCTGGATTCCAATCACTTCTATCTATAGTAATATTGCATCGGAAATAAAGATATTATTATTTACATTCATTTCGTTCGGATTGATAGGTTTATATGATGATATCAAAAAAGTCTTCTTTGGCAAGTCAGACCATTTTTTTGGGCTTCGATTATGGCATAAATTAACTCTTGAGATTATTCTAGCTTTAGTTATCGGCTTTTGGTTATATTCTGAGTTGAAAATTGAAATAATAAATTTTCCATTTATTGGCGTGATAAATATAGGAGTATTTTATATTTTTTTCGCCGCATTAGTTACTATTTTTTTTGCCAACGCGTTTAATATTTCTGATGGTCTAGATGGGTTAGCTAGTGGAATATTGATGATTGCGCTATCCTCATTCTGGGTTATTTCACATTCAATTTTAGATACTCCCTTATCTTTGTTTATAGCCGTATGGCTTGGTGGGATTATTGCTTTTTTATATTTTAACATTTACCCGGCTAGAATATTCCTAGGAGATGTTGGAGCTCTGTCTTTTGGAGCAACCTTGGCAATTATTGGTTTGCTTCTAGGAAAACCTTTTTCATTGTTCGTCATAGGTGGTTTATTTGTCGTTGAGGTAGTATCTTCTTTTATTCAATTAATAAGTAAAAAATATTTTAAAAAAAAAGTAATGAAAGTAGCACCTTTCCATCTTTGGTTGCAGGAACGGGGTTGGAAAGAATCTACAATAGTGTTTCGCGCCTGGTTAGCCTCGATTATGTTAGCGATTTTTGGTTTATGGCTTGCTTTTGTGATTTAAATTGCTAATATTCTTTTTAATCTCATAAATTATATTTAAAATTATATTAATCTAAATTGTTTAATGATGCATAATAATCGCATAAAATTACTAAAACAAAAAAAAAGATTTGATATTTGGATAGTAATTATACCAATATTATTATCGTTATTCGGTATTCTTATGATATACGAAGCTTCAAATGTATCAGCTTTCAAAGATTTTGGAGATAAATATCATTATGTAAAAGAGCAGTTACTTTCTTTTGCGATTGGTATTGTCGTTTTAGTAAGCATATCAATATTGCCATACAGGAAATATTACACTCTTTCAGTACCTCTAATGTTTTTTTGCATAATATCTCTTATTGCAGTATTTATACCTGGTATTGGAATAAAAGCATATGGGGCCAGTAGATGGATTAGTTTAAAATTTATCAATTTTCAACCCTCAGAATTAACAAAACTGGTACTAGTACTTTACTTATCCTCATGGCTTTCATCAAAAGAAAGAGGAAGGTTTATTGCTTTTCTTGTACTAGTGATGGTTATTGTCGGTTTAATAATTATTCAACCTGATTTAGGCACAGCAATTGTATTAACAACAATTTTGCTTACAATATATTTTCTTTCAGAGGCTCCGCTTTGGCATTTTTTTATTTTAATTCCGTTGTTTACAGGTATTTCAATAATTCTGGCAATCATATCCCCATATCGATTTCAACGATTAACTACTTTCCTGAATCCGAATTTTGATCCTCTAGGATCGTCCTACCATATCAGACAAATTTTAATATCCTTAGGATCTGGTGGTTTATTTGGGTTGGGTTTAGGATCCTCGATACAAAAATATCAATTCTTACCTGAAGCTACTACAGATTCGATATTTGCTATTATTGGAGAAGAATTCGGTTTTGTAGGAGGATTTATTCTTATAAGTATATATCTAATTTTCTTATATAAGATATATAAAATCACGCGTAATGCTCCGGATAAACTTAGCTTTCTCTTATCTGGAGGATTAATGGCGTATTTTGGGTTTCAAACAATAGTAAATTTAGGATCTATGGTAACGCTTTTCCCATTAACGGGAGTACCTTTGCCATTTATTTCATATGGAGGATCTAACTTGATAATATCTTTAATTGGTGTTGGTGTAATTATAAACATAAGTAAATACGCAATTAATAAAGACCGATAATTAATTATGTTAAAAATAATGATTTGCGGTGGACATTTTTCACCTGCTTTAGCCGTAATTGAAGAATTAATAAAAAATGATGATTACCAAATATATTATGTAGGTTTGAAAAACTCCCTAGAGGGTGATAAGGCGCTTTCATTAGAATATTTAACAATACGTCGCTTAGAGATTCCCTTTTTAAGTATTACTACCGGTCGTCTACAGAGGTTTATTTCTTTAAATACTTTACCATCTCTAATAAAAACGCCTATAGGTTTAATTCAAAGTTTATTAATTATTCAAAAAATTAAACCAGATATAATTCTATCCTTTGGTGGTTTTGTAGCTCTACCAGTAACTTTAGCCGGTTGGTTAATGAATGTGAGAATTATTACTCATGAGCAGACTTCAGTATTAGGCCTTGCGAATAGAATAATCTGTAAATATGCAAAAATACTATGCCTTTCGTTTAAAGATACAAAAAAAGTTTCAGAGAGAACAAAATTTGCAGTAACGGGAAATCCGATAAGAAAGGACTTTTTTCAAATCCATAAAAGTGACATTTGTAATTTTGGAAATAACAAATTACCTCTTATCTACATAACAGGAGGAAGTCAAGGTGCACGATCAATAAATAAAATACTCAGTAAGATTGTATCCAAAATTATCAATAAATATAGGATTATTCATCAATGCGGTGAAGCAAATAATCAAACAGACTACAAATTACTGTTAAAAGTGAAGGATAATTTACCATTGAAATCTCAAAGCAATTACATGATATTTACTCATGTCCCTCCTAATAAAGTTGCTGAAATTATGTATAATTCCAGTTTAATTATCGGTAGGTCTGGTGCTAATACTGTTACCGAAATTGGAATAATGAATAAACCAGCCATACTTATTCCATTGCCTTGGTCAGCAGATAACGAACAATTTTTTAATGCGTTAGTATTGGAAAAGTACGGTCTTGCCAAGATAATTAAACAAAAAGATTTAAAGGAAGATCTATTAATCCAAACGATTGATTCAATAATAAAAAGACATAGTGCAAAGAGTATGTTTATTAAAGAAGGGCTATTTAAAAGTAATGCGGTTATAAGAATAATAGAAATTATTAATACAGTGGCGAAGTCATCTTCATAATGAAAAAAGTTCCAAATAGATTGTTTCTACCTATGATCTATTTTTTACTGATTTTCTTATTTATATTCTTATTAAAAGAATTCGAGATAAAAAAACTGATTTTGATTTCTTCTGGAAAAGATATAAAGGGTTTAAATGTATTTAATAGACGAAATCTCCTTTTTCTAGATACAGAAAAAATTAGTAAGATGCTACTGGAACAGAATAAAGATATAAGAACAGTGAAAATTACAAAAAAATTTCCACATTCAATTATAATTATTCCTACAGCAAGAATCCCTAAAGCTCTTATAATTTATAAAAACTTGAATTATTTAATTGATGAAGATGGTATTTTGTTGCCAAAAGATAATAAAAGCACTACTGAGTTACCCATAATTGAAACAGTAATTGTTCCATATTCATCAAATAACATAACTGATTGGCGAATTAATAAAGCATTATCTTATCTGGCATATGGATTGAAATCAGGTATTATTATCGAAAAAATCATTATAGATAATCAAAATGATGATTATTTCATCTCTACAAAAGATGGTGAAAAGGTTATTGTGCCGCAAATAAATGATTCAGGATATGTTATAGCCTCTTTACAAATAATTATCTCTCGTTTTAGAATAGAGGGGAAATTCATTAAGAGTATAGACTATCGAGTCGAGAAACCAATAGTATTATTGAAAGATGAAGGAAAAATTTCCTCACAATAATATTTTTATATGAATAAAAGAATAATAGCAGGTATAGATATAGGGACATCTAAGATTATAACAATTATCGCTTCAGTACCTGAAAATGGATTTATAAATGTAATAGGTGTGGCAACAAACCCAAGCAAGGGAATTCGAAAAGGTCAAATTGTGGACATTGAAGAAGCAACTTCAAGCATAGTTGCCAGTTTAGAGGCTTCTGAAAGAATGGCGGGATATTCAATTTCTTCAGCATTCATTTCAGTAGGAGGTTCACATATTACTTCTCAAAACTCTCATGGAGTTGTTGCTGTAGCTGAGCCACAAAAAGAAATTACTACTGACGACGTAGGAAGAGCAATTGATGCTGCAAGAGCAGTATCACTTCCGTCAACCAGAGAGATACTTCATGTTATTCCTAGAGAATTTATTGTAGATTCTCAAGAAGGTATAAAAGATCCCATAGGTATGACTGGGGTTAGACTTGAAGTGAATACACATTTGATAACAGTGGGTAGTATTGCACTGAGAAACCTAGAAAAGTGTGCTTCATTAGTAGGAATAGACGTTGATGGGTTTATTTTTAACGGATTAGCTTCTTCAACCGCAGTGTTAACTGAGACGGAAAAAGAACTTGGTGTGGTACTTGCTGATATAGGTAGTGGAACGACAGATATCGCTATTTTTGTTGATGGTGCTTTATCTTACTCATCGGTTATGCCGGTTGGAGCAAGAAACATTACAAATGATTTAGCTATTGGTTTGAGGATATCTTTAGAAAGTGCTGAAAAAATTAAACTATATTTAAATACAAAAAAGAAAGAATTATTGAGACCTGAAAATGAAGATGAGATGAATACAAGAAAAGAAAAGAAAAAGAATGATTTAGCCGATGAAATTGATTTGACCTCATTACATTTGCCTGAGGGATTGACAAAAGTATCTAAAAAAACGGTAGTTGAGGGAATAATCAGACCTCGATTAAATGAAATATTTACCCTGATTGCAAGTGAAATTAAAAAAAGTGGCTTCGGTGGATTGACACCTGCTGGAATTGTTTTATGCGGTGGAGGAGCTGAAACAGAAGGTATTACGGACGCAGTAAAAAGAAATTTAGCAATGCAAGTTCGCATAGGGATTCCGGGGAATATTACTGGTCTTATTGATGAAATTATGATTCCCAATTTTGCTACTTCGGCAGGTTTGCTGTTATACGCTTCAAAATCAGAAGTACTTAAAAGAGAAAAATTTTCCCTGAATAAATTAGGCAACTTTGTGGGAAAGGTTCCTATTCAAGGTGTTGCCAGTAAAGTGGTAGATCTTATTAAGTCATTTTTACCATAATCTTTAGATAATTAATCGTATTAGCCTGCTCAGAAAGGGATTCCAGAATGTTAATAAAACCAGATATTGCCAGATTTGCCAAAATAAAAGTAATAGGTATAGGAGGTGGTGGCTGTAATGCAATAAACTCAATGATTGCCAGCTCTCAAGTACAAGGTGTAGATTTTATTGGAGTTAATTCTGACGCACAGGCATTACTTACATGTTCCGCAAATGTAAAAATACAGATTGGTGAGGATTTGACCAAGGGTTTGGGAGCTGGAGGTAATCCTGAAATTGGGAAACAATGCGCAGAAGAATCAAGAGAAAAGATTAAAGAATCTTTAATCGATTCAGATATGGTATTTTTGACATGTGGTGAAGGTGGCGGTACAGGAACAGGAGCTGCACCGATAATAGCTGAAGTCGCAAAGGAGCTTGGAGCATTGACTGTGGCAGTTGTAACGAAACCATTTGTATTCGAAGGAACTCGAAGATCACTGGCAGCTGAAGAAGGTATTATTAATCTGAAGGAAAAGGTAGACACCTTGATTATTATTCCCAACCAAAGAATCTTAGATGTGGTTGATAAGAAGATGACGCTGGTTGAAGCCTTTAGAATAGTAGATTCAGTATTAGGTCAAGGAGTCACAGGAATATCTGACTTAATAACTTTACCTGGTTTAATTAACGTTGACTTTGCGGACGTAAGGTCAATCATGAGCGATGCAGGATCCGCACTTATGGGTATTGGAACCGGAGTAGGTGAAAATAGAGCTTCAGCAGCTGCCAGAATGGCTATTTCATCTCCTTTGTTAGAAATCTCGATAGAGGGAGCTAAAGGAGTACTTTTCAACATAACTGGTGGCAATGATCTAACAATGAGTGAAGTAGATGAGGCTGCAAAATTGATTTCTGCGTCTGTTGATCAGGATGCAAATATAATTTTTGGTGCAACTATTGATGATCAAATGGTAGATCAAATTAAAATAACTGTTGTGGCAACCGGATTTGATGAAACAAAGAATAAACTTAAAGAGTTAACAACTAAAGTTGAGTCATCTATGATGAAGAGTGACGTCTCAATTCCTGATTCATCTAGAATTGATTCTGACAGTTCAGAATCTGGAGATGAATGGGATATTCCATCATTTTTAAGGCAGGGAAGACATTAACATTCAAGAAAGTCAATTAAAAAAATAACATTATTCTCATTAGTCAATTTATAAATTGATGGATGAGTATTTTTTTATAAAAAACATTTATGTTCAGAAAAGTATCCAGTGATATCGATTTTATTCAAATGGAGAAAAAGATTTTTGGAAAGTGGTATTCTTCTGGAATAATTAATGATTATCTTCACTTAAACGACCAGAGCGATAAAAAATTCTCTTTTTTAGATGGACCTATTACTGCAAATAATCCGATGGGTGTTCATCATGCTTGGGGAAGGACATATAAAGACTTGTGGCAGCGTTTTTTTAATATGCTTGGATATAAGCAACGTTTTCAGAATGGTTTTGATTGTCAGGGTTTATGGGTAGAGGTGGAAGTAGAAAAAGAATTAAAAATAAGAAATAAGAAAGACATAGAAAATCTTATTCCGGGTAATAAGAAAGCCAGTATTGCCAAATTCGTTCAACTTTGTAAAGAGAGGGTAAAAAAATATAGCAGTATTCAGACTGAACAGAGTAAGAAGTTAGGATATTTTATGGACTGGGATAACTCATACTATACTATGTCTGATGAAAATAATTATCTTATCTGGTATTTCTTAAAAACATGTTACCAAAAGGGTTGGATATATAAAGGATTTGATAGTGTACCTTGGTGTCCACGTTGCGAAACGGCAATTTCCCAGCATGAAATGTTGACAGAAGATTACAAAGAATTGACACATGAGACTGTATTTCTTAAGTTAAAAATAAATGATACCAGACTGAGTCAAGATGCATATAAAGTAATAAAGAAATTAAAGCATAAATTCAAAAATATTTATCTGTTGGTGTGGACAACTACTCCTTGGACAATACCTGCTAACGTCGCCGTAGGAATAAATACAAAGTTTACATATGGTATTTGGGAACACAAGGGCAATGATGAAGCTGTGATTATTCTTGAAAAAGATGAAAATCTAGATAATGTAAAAAGGATATCCGGTAATAAGGAAATATCAATTTCTGAATATATTTTCAGCGGAATTGAAGGTGAATTTGAAAAAAAGGAGGAAGTATCAGGGACTGAATTAGTTGGCCTTCATTACAATGCTCCTTTTGATTCTCTGCCTTTAGTAAAAAATGCTGGAAAAGAAAAACCTAATACATTCCATACGGTAGTGGATGGATCTGAAATAGTAGTATCAGACGAAGGAACTGGTTTATTGCATGTTGCGCCGGGTGCCGGTAAAGAAGATTTCGATTTAGGAAAAAGAGAAGATTTACCTATTATCTCTGTAATCACTGATAATGCCACATATATGGATAGTATGGGTGAGTTCTCAGGGAAAAATGCCAAAAAGCATCCGGAAATAATAATTGATTACCTTCGTAATTATTGCCAGGGAGAGTATTTATTAAAAACAATGTATTTTAAACATCGTTATCCATCATGCTGGAGATGTAAAACAGAGTTAGTGTGGAAAGTGACACATGAATGGTATATTGCGATGGACAGGAAAGAAAAGTTAAAAGTAAAAGAAGGAAAAACTCTCAGGCAGCAGATGGTAAAAACAGCGAAAATGATTAGATGGATGCCCGAGTTTGGTTTGGATCGCGAACTTGATTGGTTAAAAAACATGAATGATTGGTTAATCAGTAAGAAAAATCGTTATTGGGGATTAGCTCTTCCGATATATGAATGCAATAAATGTGGTAATTTTGAAGTGATCGGCAGTTTTGAAGAATTAAAAAATCGCGCTGTTTTAGGTTGGGAGAAGTTTAAAGGAAATAGTCCGCATAAGCCTTTTATTGATGAGGTAATGATTGAATGCAGTAAGTGTAAAGAAAAAATAGGGCGAATAGATGACGTAGGAAATGTATGGCTTGATGCAGGAAGTGTTCCCTTTTCAACGTATATAGATCCGAAGACCAAAAAACTCAGTTATACCAGCGATAAAGAGTATTGGAGGGAATGGTTTCCTGCTGATTTTATAACAGAATCTTTTCCCGGTCAGTTTAAAAACTGGTTTTACTCAATGATTGCTATGTCCACGGTATTGGAAAAGAGAAATCCATATAATACTGTATTAGGGTATGCTTCAATGTTGGGAGAAGATGGTCGGCCGATGCATAAATCATGGGGCAATGCAATTGAATTTAACGAAGGTGCAGACAAGATTGGTGTTGACGTAATGAGATGGATCTTTGTAACTCAAGATCCAGAACAAAATATTCACTTTGGGTTTAGAAAAGCTGATGAGACAAGAAGAAAATTTCATCTAATACTTTGGAATGTTTATAATT
>Ga0210057_1001491_pt1 | contig 35478 bp, 42 predicted proteins | sample CryGeyCG2114_010_2_FD_183968 | JGI IMG/M metagenome (GOLD analysis project Ga0210057, IMG submission 183968) | Groundwater microbial communities from aquifer - Crystal Geyser CG10_big_fil_rev_8/21/14_0.10 (SPAdes) (version 2) | ecosystem: Environmental > Aquatic > Deep subsurface > Groundwater ... | reverse complement strand
CCATGAGACGAAGCTCTAAAAAATTCCCAGACTAAATCATCATCCTTTATTTCAATTTCGGTTGTTTCCTCAATTTCCGGCAGAACTTCCACCTCCGCGAATGAAGTTTGTCTTAGTTTATCAGCGTTAAAGGGCGACTGACGGACTAAACGGTGAACTCCCGCTTCACCCTTTAAATATCCATAAGCATAAGTCCCGATAATCTGGATCGTCACGCTTTTTAGACCGGCCTCGTCGCCTTTTGTCTGATCAACCACGTCCGTTTTCCAATTTTTTCGCTCGCAATATCGCAAATACATCCGCAAAAGCATTTCCGCCCAATCCATGGCTTCGGTTCCCCCCTGACCGGCGCGGATTGTCAAAATAACGTTAGACTTGTCATATTGTCCGGAGAGAAATGTCTGTAGTTCAAATTTTTCTATCTCTTGCTCTATCTCTTTCTCTTCCTTTTCCAACTCCCCCAACATTCCCAACTCTCCCATCACTTTCGCATCCTCAATTCTCTTTTTAAGTTTTTCCGTTTTCTCAATTTCTCCGCGCAGGGCACCCAATTTTTCCATCACTTTAGAGGCGGTTTGATTATCATCCCAAAAATCAGGTTGGTTGGATTGTTGCTCCAATTCCGTGATTCGACTATTCCTTTCTCCAACGTTTAATTTTTCCAAACAATTTTGGAATCGTGAATCAAGATCTTCAATGGTGGTTGGAGTATCCATATATATAAGTATATCGGTTGAGCAGTAAAATCAGGTTAAGAAATCAGAGATCAGAAAACAGTTATACTCCTTTATCTTTTTTACTCTCCCGTTGTTTCTTAAGATCATTAATAAACGCGTTAATTCCCCTAATCAGACCCTCGTATTCCAAAATGACTTCGTTTGCCTTTTCATTATTAATATATCCTTTCCCTTCCAGCTTTCGGATGTGACTTTGGGTTTCTCCTGCTTCTCTCCGACCAGAATAAAGGATTTTTATTTTATCATTAAAATAGTAGCTTGAATACGCTTCTGCTATAGCATCAATCACTGCAGAAGACGATCTTTCTATTTAATCTCCAGTTATATACTTTTCATCACGGGGTAGAGATTTACAAATTTGATGAACAATTAACATCAATTCATAAGCCTTTTTCCAGATACGAAGGTTTTCGAATCCCGGTTTAACTGGTAAGGTATTTTGTCCCATATATTAAGGATATCAGTTAAACAGTATATCCGGTCAAGAGATCAGAGACCAGAAATCAGTTCTTTACTTACTAGATATTCCGTTCTCGGATTTTACTTTTCCCGTTATTCTGTTCTACTGATATTCTTCATTTTTTACTGACAGAGAGTTTTTTTCACTTTTAGCGCTTCCTCGTCCGGCAAACTTAAAAAATAATGAATTACTTCTTCGGCATTTTTGGCCTTCTTTGGAGCAATTATAGTTGATACTCCCAAAACATTATTCAAATTATTCAATCCGGAATAAATTACTTCACTCACTAACGCCTGTTTTTGTTCTTTACCAAAAACTAATTCTTTTAATTTGTTTCGATCGGCTACCCCTAAAACCATCACCGCATCTAAAAATAACATTAGCGCCACCCCAAAAATAAAGCCGAAAATCGCCCCTTTTTTATGAGAATGAAAAATCAAATGTCTTTCCTTGCCAAAAACAAAAAGCAGCAGAAAAGCTGCCAGTACAAGAATAATATATTTTGTATAGGGAAATTTTGTAATGGAAACGATGATTTCGGAAGCAGATAAAATTAAGGAGTTCGGATCGAATTTCATTCTCTTATTTTATCACACCTTGATCTCTGGCATCATACTTCAACCTTGATCAGCATGAAAACAAAGAACAAGGGAAGATTTTTGACAATATCGTCAAAGAAAAATCTTCCCGTCGCGGATACTCCAAAATACTCATAAGAAAATGTGTTTGCGCCTTTGCAAACGATTTCCTTCAAGTATTCGAAGTCCGATAAAAGTGAGTTGAAAATCAACTCATGCTAAGTTTCAAAATGCATCCATTTTCTCAATCCCAGTCCAAGGCTGGTGAGAAAAAGTCCTGCTATACCGAGCGGAAAACTGATTCCTCCTAAAGGAGTGCCAGTTCCGCTAGCGGGTAATTCTTTTGGCAATTCGATTGCCGGTGTGGGCGGAATAACCGTCGCAGTTGGCGGCGGTGTTTCCGTTGGCGGTACTATCGTCGAAGTTGCCGTTGGCAATTCCGGCGTCGGACTATTGGTCGGCTTTGGAGTTGGGGACTCCGTAACCAAGGGGGTTGGGGTTTTTGTGAAGGTTTGGGTCGCGGTTGCGATCGTGATCTGCGTTGGGGTGGCGGTCGCTGTCCGGGTTTCAGTTGCTGGCGGTGTGCCGGTAACTGTCTCGGTCGGGATCGCCGTAATCGTTGCCGAACTGGTGGGGGTCGGCGTGGCTGACGGAATCTCCGTAGGAGTTTCCGTTGCCGGAGCGGTGGTAGAGGTTGGTGTTGCGGTTTTTGTTACGGTATTGATCGGGGTATTCGTAACTGTGGCCGTTGCAGTTTGGGTGGGTGTCGCAATTGGACACTCGACCTGCCATGTCTGCCAGACATTTTTGGTGTCTATCTGGCCAAACTGGCACTCACCATTTGGACCGGGCGGAGTAAAGTAACCGCCGGCCTTTGTCGCTAGAACCGTAACGCCCCAACCCTGTGGATTCTCAAAACACTGAGTCCCCGGCTGGGCGGTACGACCAAGACACCGATAGGTAACTCCCGAAAATGTCACCGTCTGGGTGACGTTCGAAGTTACCTTAAAAACTCCGGATCCTTCCGGACAGATTGTAACCTGTCCATCGGGACCAAAGAACTGGCAGTAACCAGATTTCTGCCAGGTGACGGCTGCACCGGCTTGAGCCGGCTGAATCCGAACATCTTGCCCGAACACGTATCCGAGCAAGAACAACGCGATCCCAAACACCAAACTACCAATGCGACGCATCCGCGTCCTCCTCTGTTTTAATATGGTGCTTATGATTCCCGCGCTAAAGACAACATTTATCTTTAGGGTGGAAATCACCAGCCCATATTTTTTGAAACCTAGCATTTTAAGGTGCTATTCGTCTTCAAGAGCGAACTGTCCAATCGTATAGCATGTTTGAGGCTGAAAGTCAAGGATAAATTATTAAAAGCAGGGACTCCAAAGTCGTTACCACTTCGGCTCAAGAAGTTTTGGAAGAATTTTTAAGGAATAACCAAAATATCAGCCGGAAGATTGAAGGAAGACTAGTTTATACCTCTTGATCTCGCAAGGCGTCCCCTTGCGAAGCTAAAAGCCAAAAAAACACCCCGCCGGAATCAATCAAAACTTCAATTGACCCAAGCGGGGTTTATATCTTACTACTAGCGTCGCAAAGTGTACCAAACGGACCAGTCTTTGAATTGCGGGTACAGGACGATGTAGCCGTTTCTTGGTTCCGCAATTCTCGTAACGTCAAACTGTACGAACACTCCACACTCTTTAACAAGTGGGGCAGTAAAAGTTACGACTGATGAGGAGTTGATGCCGGTTCCGACCCAAACAGGAACAGTAATTGTTATTGGATCGGCAATCCAGTATGGCCGCTGGCCCCAACCGCATTGCTCATAATTAAGCGAGCTGTCACACTGAAACAGCACCCCTGATATAGTGCTTCCGGGTGACATTTCCCGCCAGGGATTTGTACTCGTGACAAGGAACTTCATTAACCAGTTTGTCCCAAGCACCACTGAGGAAAATGGTTGGACGTAGATTTTCCACGGCCCAGGTCCGAATCCGGAATCCTGAGAATACGAATGATACACAACATCCTCAGTATCGCAACCCGGGGTAGTTACTTCAGTTGGTGTGACGGTTGCCGTTACTGTACCCGTCGGTGTCGGCATCTCAACAACCGGAGTCCATGTTGGCGTATTGGTCTTAGTTACTGTTGACGTAGACGTCTTTGTTCTCGTTGACGTACTCGTCCATGAATTAATTGGCGTGTTGGTTCTGGTTGCCGTACTTGTTACCGTTGCCGTATTCGTACTGGTCGGTGTGTTTGTGACCGTTTTCATCGGTGTACTGGTAGCGGTCGCAGTCGACGTATTTGTCGATGTTCGTGTCTTTGTCGGCGTCCACGTTGGCGTATTGCACGATGCGGTCGGTGTCTTCGTAACCGTGGATGTTTTTGTATTCGTCTGTGTCGACGTAACCGTTGCCGAGTTCACCGGGGTACTTGTCTTTGTCGGAGTCCGAGTGCGTGTCGGCGTTGACGGAGGCTTGTTGGTGAAATCCACATTCCAGTTCTGATAGCAATCGAGACCAACGTTGTCAAGCTGACTGGATATCGAGCTTTGTGATGCGCCGTTGCAGGCGATGTCGATATGCTTTTCAAAGTATCCGACGTACGTCCAACCCGGCTGCATTTGCTCTTGAACCCAGTACCAAATGGGGTTTGAGGAATTCGACCCGGCCGGAATGTTGGTAAACTCGTAGTATCCGCTGGCGTTGGTCGTCGTGGTTTGCAGAACGTTTCTGTTGTTATCCAGTAAACGAATAACCCAACCCGAAAGATGGTTACCTGAAGTGTCCTTCTTATAACCATCAATAGAACCAGTACAAGATACGGGTGTCTTTGTCGGCGTCAGTGTTTTTGTCGAAGTCGCCGTCTTGACTACCGTATTTGTTGGTGTTGCTGTTTTGGTATTCGGGAAACATGGCCCGCTTGACAAGTTAAACTGCCCGGACCAACCATTGTAGATATTAGTCCAAGCTTTTACAACTGGTTTACCCAGATTCCCAATGTAATCGTAATGAGCAACACCTCCGGGAACAATCTTGGTCAAATTAACCGGAACATCTGTTGACCCTCCTTGCCAAGAAACCCAGATCGTTGGCGGAGCGAATGCTCCATCAATCTGGTTGATGATGAAGTGCCATTTTGTTGAATCACAACCGTGGTCGTTCAGCGCCTTCGCTTCTTCGTAGTGCGTTCCCGAAGGCGGCGATGCGATACCAGTTGCCGACACGGCTACGCCCGAAAGCAGTAGCAGTATGACAACAAATGTTGCTACAACGACTTGTAGCCTCTTCATAACAACTTCCTCCTGTTTTTTGCAGCAGTTAAATCTTTGGTAAAACACCAAAGATTGTTTCTGCTGCAAAATTTTATCTATCCTCTAAAAGTTAAGGTACAAAAAATATTATGAGACATTATACCATAATCGGTGTTTTTTCGTCATCGGACGAGGATATTGAAGATTCCTCTTTTCTGCAATTTTTCCCAAAAAAACACCCCGCCGGAATCAATTAATACTTCAATTGACCCAACGGGGCTTGTGTTACGAACTTGTTAAGGCATACGACATCCAACCGGACTAGGTGATTTCTTGACATGGACCCCGACTTTCCAGTCGTGGGAGGCCGGCAAAATCTGACCAGTATCAAGAAGCGTCAATGTCTTCCAGTCCAACTGAACAAAACTGTTGTTGTTGGGCAAGGTAAGGTTGACTCTGAAAGAGGAAGCCCCGGGTAGAATCGTGACTGTTTTCGTGATCCAAACCGGTGGCTGGTGATTGTACCAACGGTCTTCTTCCGCAAACGCGCATTGAGATCCTACCTCATCTGCGTTGCATCTGAACAGCCAACCTCCCATTTCGCCAATAATTGGCGCGGGTGCCAGACTTGCGAAAGTAAAGATTGCGGTCCACTCACCGTCGTTGGGAATTCCATCTTCCATCGTCGGCTCCAGCAGACTCAATCTATATTGCCCGATCGAGGTGTACTGTCCCGACGAGACCGATGGTTCCTCGTTAAACTGACAAACAGGTGCAGTCGTGGGCGTGGCGGTATTTGTCGGCGTCCCTCTTACAGGCGTACGCGTGGGCAAACTGGTCACTGTCGAGATTGGGGTAAAAGTTGGAGTCGGCGTTGATGGCTGGCAATCAATTGCCGGGTAAGACGCGAAAACTGATTCGGAAAATTGCCCAGCAACAGAAATATCAAACCGGACATTCCCTCCATTCAGCACCAAAACGCCAGTGTAGATAGCGAAGCCCCAGGTTTCACCCGAACCAACACTATCGAAGGTGATTGACGATCCTGTCTCCTCGACAACACCTACCACCGAGACGGAATAGGCTAACCGGTTCTGAACCGATACATTAACGATTGCTTGCCGAGCAAGCTGGTTAGAGAAACATTGTGCACCAGCGTTTACATAAACGCTAGACAACGCAAGATCTGACGAAGCCATCACTCGGTTTACGAACAAAACAGCAAACAACATAACCAGCAGCAAGCTAACAAGCAACCCGGCATAGCGTTTCATTGCTTACTTCCTCCAGTTAGAATTCTTGGTGAACTCATTACCTCTACCGTCAATAATTCTGACTTTGCGGCAGAGTTCTACTCAGTGGTAATCTGAGCAAAATTCTGCCGCAAGAAATACATTTTCAATTATTAAGGTACGAAAAATCTATGGTTATGATTCTATCACGAATATTGCAGTTTTATAACTATAAGATATTGCCTTATAAGATATTATACGGAGGATGGTAATTCTTCTTTCGAAGAAATGGAATAAAGCCGGATATTACCGCTTTTAATAAAGTAAACACCCCGCGGTTCCTCTTGCGCGTTAACAATCGTTTCTTTTTTGTTAAAATGAATCGGTTTATATTGACTGATCTTTTAATTATACCAGTTAACGGAGAATTTTTGTCCAATGACTGATAACTTTAGCCCTACGCTCCTCTAAAGATAAAGAACTTTCGATACCCGGACCGGAAATGCAACCGCCGTCACAATTGACTGGGTTAAACCTCCAGAGATGGCGTACATCCGCGTGTTGGAACCAATCATATCAAAGCTTTGTTTGTAATCATTTTTGTCGTCTTTAATTTTTTCTGTTTTAAAAATTTCGTTTAGTTCTTTATAGGTTAAAACAATGATCCCCAACTCGGGATGATCCTCGGAAGCCTCTAATTTTTTATTAACGCAGGGGCCGATGAAGACCGGCGTATAACCCGGGTATTCTTTTTTAATTAATTCAGCGGTATTAACCATTGGTGATTTGATTGGAGAAAGATATTTAACCAGATGAGGATATTTGTTCCTGATCAGCCGAACAATTGTCGGACAGGGACTGGTAATGAATCTGGCGGTTGGATCGGCTTTTAATAATTCCAAAAGCTGCTTATTGGTTTCAATTGCTCCCCGGGAAACTTCAACGACATATTCGAAACCCAAGCGTTTAAGTTTTCCGATAATTTCCGAGTAGGAAAACATAACCGGAAAAGAAGGTGCCAGCATGGCCACTTTATTTTCCACGAAAGCCTTTCAAAACAAAATAAGCAATTGTCCCGCCCGCAATAGCAGTAATCAACTGAAGCGTTCCCATTGTTTGAACGAATAATTTAGGAACTAGTTGAAGGTGGAAAAAAATATTTGTAAAAGAATAAAGAAGTAAATATTTTGCGACTGCTGATATTCCTAAGCTACTCCAAAAACCAAACTTCTGTTGCATATTCTTGAAGAGAAATACTAAAACCAAATTCCCCGCCCAGATAATTGGTAAAAAATAAGTTAAAAATGGAGTAAGCGGTCCAAAAATTATTCCACGGGATAAAACTCCCAAACTGGGGAAAATAATAATCGGTAGAATTAGCCGATTGGGAAAAAGCAAAACTGATCCAATTATAACTGCGTTTACCAGAGTTCCAGTAACGAGTTGGTGCTGACTAATTGTAAAAGGTATTGCAAATGATCCAAAAGCCAAAGCAGAATAAAGAAGAATTCTAATTGATTTTGGTAAAGTTAAAACCAGCTGGGCAGTTTTTTCCATAGGATAAGAATAGTATATCAGAAAATGTAATTTATCCATCTTGACTTATTTCCTTTTCTGTAAAATACTAAAAGTATGAAAACGATCAAGTCAACATCAATAAAACAAGCAAGGGAAACTGGTGAAAAAAACAAAAAAACATACAAAGAAGTATTGGAAATTGTGAGGAAAGTTCAAGCGTATTTAGAAAAATCGGAATACAAAAGAAGAGAAACAATTTTTGAACTTAAAGAGAGTGGCTGCGTTTTATGACTCCACAATTATAAGGGATTTAGCCGAAAAGTATTTAGTTATAGATACGAATGTTCGTCTAGAGTTTCTTCGAGGTGCTTTCACAACATCATTATATAAAGAAAAAAATGATTTTTTGATGTTTAACGAATTTTATTCGATGCCAGACCACGCTGAAATTTATGAAAAAGTCATAGATAATTCCATACACATCGCCCATATTTACGCCCATAAAGGTTACCCGATGTTGATTTGGCCGATATTTTAATCACCTCGCGATTAAAAGAATATCCCGATAATTTATTATTAACACTCAATCATAAGGATTTTCCCTCTTGCCTCTTCGATAGAAAAACAATTGTTTGTATCGAGAGAATTAATAGAAAAGACGAAAAATAATCTTTATGACAATCGAAAACCCTCTTACTCTCAAAACTTTTTGAAAAGTCCCGAGTTTGTAAAAAGCCTTATTAATAAAACTGCTGACATTATCACAAAACTCCTAAACAGTAAAAATCCACCGGAAACTGCTTACTTAATTCTCCAGGATAAAGCCGCTGAAAGATTTGTGGGAGATCCTCTTGTTAAAGACACTCAAATGTCTATTTTATTAAAAACATCATACGAGATGAATATCGTTGCTAACATAGATAGAAGTAATTTTATTCCTATTCCTAAAATAAACGCCGTTTTGGTTAGGTTTAAAAAAAGAATGGAACCTTTAGTAGAAATTCAAGATTGCCAACTTTTCAGAGATTTTGTGGTCTATGGATATAATCAGTGGAAACCAACCGTGGTCGAAGCCTTTAAAAAAGTGTTTAATCAAAAACAAATATCAATCATAGAAAAAATTGGTATTCGCAAGGTAAAACCAAGAGGTTTGAAAATTGATCAATGGTTAATCTTGTTCGAGACTTTTTTTAACGAAGTTCCAGAGAATAAGAAAAACTTAGTAATAGGTGCTGAAAAAAGACTCAAAAACCAACAGAGAAAGTTAAGTAAATGGCATAGAACAAGATAATCAACATCTAGCAGACTTTACATTTTGTTTTATATATATTACGCTTAAAAAGGATGAAAAAGTTTGGTAGTCGATTAATAATGGTTTTGCTCCTTTCGGGGAGTATTTATTGGGTTTCAAAATCGATTTCCGAAAATAACATTTGCGCTAATTCCATCACCTGTATCAATAACCTATCTGTGCAAATAGATAACGATACGGATGGTATTTTTGAAGGCCAGAAAATTATCCCGCCAAAAATTGATTTAGCCCAAGATAATGTAAAACCAAAGGTTCTTGGTGCCGAGATACCAGCCGGACCAAAACATATTTATGTTGATTTAACTACTCAAACTTTATCGGCATATCAGGGAGAAAATCTAGTAATGAAAACTTTTGTTTCTACCGGCAGGTGGGGCAAGACTCCAACCGGCGAATTTGCGATTTGGGTCAAACTGCGCGCGACCAGGATGGCCGGCGGACAAGGAGCGGATTATTATAATCTGCCCAATGTTCCCTATGTAATGTTCTTCTCTAATAATGAGGTTCCAGCTTCAAAAGGCTTTAGTCTACACGGAGCTTATTGGCATAACAATTTTGGCTATACCATGAGCCATGGCTGCGTCAACATGCGGATTATTGATGCAGAGGCTTTATATAATTGGGCTGATCCGGTTACTACCTCTAATACAACTCACGCAACCAAGGATAATCCGGGAACGACTGTCACAATTTACGGAGAACCGTATATCAGTAAATTACCGGCTTCTGATCTCAGATTACTTATCCTGATAAACCGATCAACTGATAATCTAAATTATGTATACACTCAAACATAATCTAGCAATATTATTAACAATTATTTTTACTGGCATAATTGGAATATATCTTGTTTATCAAAACTCGTCTTCTCCGACAATTCCTGATTTTGTTAAAGCTACTGCATCGGAACCGGAATTTCAAACTACCTCCCAACCCTCTTCTGATGGAAAAGTGGAATTGACAATGAAAAAAACCCTTGCAGGGCAAGCAGAGAATAAAGATAAAATGATAACTTATCTTTTTACTGTTATTTCGAAGTCTGACAACATATCACAATCAATCTTTAATCAAACCGTCTCTACTGAAACATCTTTTTTAATCCCCTTTAATACTTTTTCGCCAAACAATAAATATTTATTCATCAAGCAAACGGAAAACGGAAAAAATCATTACTTGGTTTTTAATTCTTCAGCAAAACCTTTTACCAACGGAGAATTATTTTTAGACATCACTCCTCTTTTTGAAGCAAAATATCCTGATTTAACCTTAAAAAATGTCACTGGTTGGGCTTCAGATACTTTATTAATTGTCCAAAGTTCCGGACCTTCATTCTGGTTTGAAATGCCTAACCATTTTATCCAGTTGTCAACAAAGTTCTAATTGTTATCGATAATGATCATTAATGTCCGTAATTTCAGCTTCAGAATTTCTTACAATAAAAATGACTCTATATTTTCAGTCAATTCGGAATGAATAAATTTTACGGATTTTCGGTTCAAGAATCTCGGTATGTAATGATGGATGTTTGGGATTACTTTGGAAAATAATTGCTTGCTTTTGAAATTTATTTACGAGGTGATGGTCTTTAAGATATTGACAGGGTCGATTATTAAGCGGTTTTATGACCATATACGGAAGATTCCTTAAAACCATCAATCACGCTGTCAATAAATTTCTGGGAATATTTACCAGTTTTGGTTAACTCTAGTCTTAATTGCGCCAAGGGAATTGGTTTAAATTCCTCCAACTCAAATTCCTCAACTTTTGAAAAATAATCACGTAAAAGATTCCGGATAAATTCTGATCTTGTAGCAAAACCTTTTTTCCTGGCTTCAATATTTATTTTTTGGGCAACTTGGTCTGGTAGGGAAATAGTCATGGTGGTCATATTGTTAATATTTAACAATATTTCTTATTTTTTATCAAGTATTAACCAATAAACCTAAATCTTGGTTTTGATTCACCATTAACTTCTACTGTTTCTAGAAATAAAGACATTCAGCTTCCCACTTGACAAGTGGGAACGTAGATTCATATCAAACATCCATCTTCATTCTCTACCTTCTAATTTCTATCTTCCACCTTCCTTACTCTGTATGTGCCGCTTCCGCTGCCATGGCATCGGCCTTGGTTTGATGAATTGTTCCTTCCGGATGGTTCGGCGGACTGTATAAAGTATAAAGTTTTAACAAACCAGCACCGGTATTAATCACATTGTGATTTGTGCCAGCCGGAACCACAATACCAAAACCGGAACTGAAAACCGTTTCTTCGCCATTCATTACTACTTTTCCTTCCCCGCTTTCAATCCGGAAAAATTGATCAACCGACGGATGAACTTCCATCCCGATTTCTTCACCAACTTGTAAGCACATCACCACCAATTGAGTATGCTGTCCAGTAAAAACCACTTCCCGGAAGAAAGTATTTGCTTCTGTTTTTTGTTCTATATTATCTACATATCCTGTCATTTATATCACCTCCCTTCGTCACTACGTTCCTTAGGGCAAGCCCTTCTTTTGGCTACCAATATTGTAATGGTTTTTATTGAGATGTTGGAGTAGGAATGTTTCTTTCAATCGGGTTTAATTGGATACTTTGAGCGGTTACGCTGCCATCAGTATTGGTTTGACCAAAAACTGCCACCCTTTCTCCTATTTTCAAATCAGCCGCTGCCCCTTGAGACGACTTATTAATGGGTATTTTATCAGAGTATAAAACGATTTTGCTGCTGCCGTCCTGCAATTTGACCGTAATGGAATTGGCATCACTGCTGATAATCTCTCCGTTAACGGGTGTAAATCCCGCTCTGTTACCACCGATTCCGTTTCTCATTCCCCCCAAATTTCCATTTCCAATGTTTCCAAATTGTCTGGTTGTTTGCTTACTTTGTTGATATTTTGTTCCAGCAAAAAATCCGCCGGCAGTAGTAATAATCGCTACCAAAATTGTAATAATAATTGTGTTTTTTATTTTAATCACCTCTTTTTTAGTAAATCAGTAAAACCAGAATATCAGGATAAGAAATCAGAGATTAGAGATCAGTAAGGATTACCGATATGCCGATCTCTGTTTTACCTTACCCGATTATCTGATCAACTGATATACTTTTTAATTCTTTAGATATTTGTTAAAAAGCTTATTGATCTTCTCATCGCCAGCTGAAAAATAGGTGAGAAAATTTAACTATTCATATCTTAAAGCTTCAATCGGTTCCATATTGGATGCTTTGTTGGCCGGATACCAACCAAATAAAACACCGATGGCTACTGAAACAACAAAAGCAAGAATAATTGAATTCAAAGATAGGGCCATTGGAAATTGGGTAATTTTTGTCAACAAAAAAGAGATAATTAGTCCTATAAAGATACCAATCACCCCACCGGTAAAAGTCAAAAGAATTGCTTCGGTTAGAAATTGAGTAATAATTGTTTTCTTTTTTGCTCCCAGGGCTTTTCTCAAACCAATTTCTCTTGTTCTTTCGGTTACCGTCACCAACATAATATTCATAATCCCAATGCCGCCAACCAACAAAGAAATTGCCGCGATTCCTGCCAGTAAAGCCGTAAAAGTGCCGGTGGTGCTGGAAACAGTGTTAATAATGTCCTGCTGGGACATAATCGAGAAATCGGCAAGAGTCGGGTCACTTAATTTATGACGATTTAGCAGGAAGTAACCCACTTCATTTTGCGCTTGGGTCATTATCTGCGAACTTTTTGCTTCCAAAGCAATCGAGGATAAGTAACTAGCCCCAAACAGCTGTTTTTGAACCGTACTTAAGGGCGCAAAAATGATATCATCCTGATTCATAAAACCCGAGCCTCCCTTTGAAGCGGTAATACCAATAATTCTAAATGTTTGGTTATTAATTCTAATTGTTTGGCCGATGGGATTGGCTTCACTAAATAAATCGGTGACTACCTGCGGGCCTAAAACCGCGACCTTGGTCATACCCTCGACATCTCTTTGGCTAATAAAATTACCAGAAGAAACAGCAATTTTGTGAACTTCGGCATAAATCGGAGTAACGCCTACAATTTGGGTATTGGTATTCTTCCCGCCGGTAGTTACTTGTGTTCGACGCGAAAATTCCGGGGAAACGTTTTTTATGGTGGTAATTTCCGCTGAACTGGCAAGGGCATTAGCATCTTCCGAAGTTAAAGTTGTCCCCCCGCCAAAAGCTCCTCGAACCGCCCCGGATCTTTCTGCCCCCGGACTGACAGTCAATAAATTTGCCCCCAGCGATTGAATTTGGTTCTGAATTGATTGCTGGGTACCTTGACCTAAAGAAACTAAAGCAATAACGCTGCCAATACCGATAATAATTCCCAATATTGCCAACCCCGTTCTCATTTTATTGATTGTCAGGGTTCCTAATGATTCTTTAATTATTTCGGTGTAATCCATATTGTTGCTGGGTTAGGTAAAGAGGTTAGGGTTAAGCAGTTAGTTAGGGTAAGGTCGGGAGGTTAAGTGATTTCCTCCTAACCATCACCTCCTTACTAAACCAACTGCTTTACCTTAACCCTCACCCTTGCCAATTATTTTCTGCCTGTATCCATTCCCATCCTCCACAATCTTTCCATCTCTCAATAAAATAATTCTTTTTGCGTGCTGCGCAATATCCGGTTCGTGAGTAATCATAATAATCGTATGCCCTTCTTCGTTTAATCTTTGAAAAATCGCCATAATTTCTTCCGCTTGGGCAGAAGCAATATTACCGGTTGGTTCATCGGCTAATAAAATAGCTGGATTCATAACCAGGGATCTGGCAATCGCTACTCTTTGCTGTTGTCCGCCTGATAATTGGTTAGAATTGTGAGACATCCGGTCTTCCAAACCCACCATTTTTAAAAACTTCTTGGCGATTTCTTCCCGATTTTCTTTTGGAATTCCGCCATACGCCATCGGCAACATCACGTTTTTCAAGGCCGAAGTCCGCGGAAGAAGATTGTATGCTTGGAAAACAAATCCGATTTTCCGATTTCTAATGTCCGCTAATTCGTCATCTGTCAGATTTTCCACATTTTCTCCATCTAAAATATATATTCCACTCGTCGGTTTGTCTAAAGCTCCCAAAAGATGCATTAGGGTTGACTTACCGGAACCAGACGGTCCCATAATTGCCACAAATTCTCCCTTTTTTATTTCAAAGGAAACATCGGCCAAAGCAACCGTCTCGACCAAATCAGTTTTATAGATCTTAGATAAGTGGTTAGCCTGAATAATCGGATGTTCCTTCATTTTTAACGATTAATTCTCATTTGTCCGCCCCCGCCACCAAAACTGCTGAAAGGAGAGATACTAGTTCCGGTCCTTGAAGTGGTGGTTGCCGAAGTGATGATATTGGTAACAACCGTATCGCCTTCATTTAATCCGGAAACTATCTCGGTTTGGGTATCGTTCGAATTTCCAATTTCAACTGAAACTTGGGATAATTTACCATTCTTAAGGATTTGAACCGTTGATTGGCCGCTGCTCGTCTGTATCACCGCTGACGGGACTAAAAGAACATCAGTCTTGATATCGATAATGATTTCGGCATTTACTCCCATATTCGGATAGATTTTTTCATTGGAGGAATCAAACTCAATCGTTACCGGGTAAGTGGTCACGTTTGAACTTGTTTGACCATTAGTATTAATCACCAAGACTTTTCCGGTGAAAGTCAAATCGGGTAAGGCATCCAAGGTAATCATCACTTTCTGTCCTTGTTTTACTTTGGTCACGTCAACTTCCGAAAGATTAGCGGAGGCTTGAGGAAAAATATTCGCGGTTGTAATTGTTCCCAAACTTTGCAAAGAGGTACTCGTGGTTGAAGAAGTTGTCTGACTGGCAATCACCAATCCGGGGGCAATATTCAAATTATTGATCTTTCCGGACGCCGGGGCGGTAATATTTGACGAAAGTTGTTGATAAGTAATCCAGGCATTACTTAAGGAAGCTTGAGCTTGCGCGATAACGTTTTGCTGACTGATGTATTTTGCTTGGGCTGCTTGCCAATTATCATTTTCCTGAATATAAGTAGGATCGTCTTTTAACAAACCCCGAGCAACCGCATCGTTCATAAACACTCTTTGGGCCGCCCACATAGACGAATCTAAAGAATAAAGAGAACTTTGGACCGAAGATAAAGAATTTTTGGCTGATAAATAAGAAGCATAAGCAGAGGTGCTTTTTTGTGACGAGTTTTGATCAAGAGTAATTTCGGCAATTTTTTGTCCTTGAACAACCGAGTCGCCATTTTTAACATAAACATTTTTTATCGTCCCGGTCGCTTGAGTCAAAATACTAATATTGCCAACGGTAGAAATATTACCGGATGCGGAAACGGTATTAATCAATGTTCCTCTTTCGACCTGGCTTGTTTGGTATTGAATTTTTGCTGATTTAGAACCAAAGACTTTCCAACCAACTAAAATTATGACCAAAACAGAAAACAACATCACGGTTTTCTTTTTCCGACTATTAATCGTTCTATTAAATAATTGGATAAATCGCTTCATTTTTTATAAGTGTATTGGGGTTAGCTGAGAAAAACCTGATGGTTTTATTGGTAATTGAATTACAAACGTCGTCCCAAGATTAATTTTACTTTCGACTTTTATTGAACCGTGATGCTGTTCAACGATTTGTTTAGCAATCGATAAACCTAAACCATAACCAGAAACATCGGTTTTCGTTCTCGATTTATCAGTCCGATAAAACCGGTCAAAAAGATGCGGAAGATCTTCCTTACTAATACCAGCTCCCTGATCGGCAATTTGGATTGAAATATAACCATCGGTTTTCTTATCCGATAAATTAATTTTTGTTTTTTCCGGGCTATATTTGATCGCGTTATCTAAAAAAATTACAAATAATTCAACCAAAGGGGATTTATTTCCATAAACGGAATATTCCTTTATATTATTTTCGATGGTAATATTTTTATTCTTTGCTAAACCATTTATCTTTATAAATGCTTCTTTAATTATTTGAACTAAAGAAACCGAGGTAAAAATTAGCTGATCGTTTCCTTTTCCGAATTGAGTTATTTTGATAAGATTATCAGAAAGTCCCTCGAGATTATTAACTTCTTCTAGATTGCTTTTCAATAATGCTTTTGAATCGGCTAAAGATAATTTTGGATCTCTTAAATTAACTTCAATTTCCGATTTCAAAGATGTTAAAGGGGTTCGCAATTCATGGGAGGCATCGCTGATAAAACGATTCTGTTCGTCCACCATTTCCCGAATTGGTTTTAAGGTTCTTCCTGCTAAAACATATCCCGCCACGGCCGATGAACCAAGAATTCCAAAATCAATGACAATGAGAATATCCCTAAGGCGATTTTTAGTTTCGGTAATTAAAACCGGATCTATGTAAGGGAAAGGTGCATCATCATAACCAATCGGAATCCTAAAAATACCACGTTCAATTCTAGATCTTTGCCTCCTCTCAACTCGATTGAGTTCAGAAGTTAGAATTTCATACATGGCCACGCTAAAGGAAATGCTTATCAGCATGATAATCAATAAATACCAAGCAGTTAATTTGATTCTGGCGGAATGAAACATACTTTAATCAAAATTCGAAATTAGAATTTGATAGATTATCGGTTAATCAGGATATCAGGGTAAGAAATCTGAAACCAGAATATCAGAAATAATCACTGTTTACTGTTCTCTGTTCTACTTAACCTGATTTTTCTGATTTACTATTATTTTCGGATTTCGCTTGCACTGTAAATTCGGAAAAATTTATATGTGTACTTCGGATTTATTATCCTATTTTATATCCAAATCCTCTGATCGTTTGAATGAGAGCAGGTTTATTCTTGAACGGCCGATCGATTTTATTTCTTAAATAACCAATGTATACCTCAACCGTATTGGGTAAAATATCGGCATCGTAATTCCAAACATGGCTGATAATTTGATCTTTTGATAATGTTTGATTCGCGTGACGCATCAAGTATTCCAATAAAGCATATTCTTTTGCAGAGAGTTTAATCAACCGGGGTTCTCTTTTAACTTCATAGGAAATTGTATCCAAACTTAAATCGTCAACTTTCAAAACCACACCGGTCAAATTTGCCGGTCTCCTGGTCATGGCTTTCACTCTGGCTAATAATTCCTCAAATGTAAAGGGTTTAGTTAAATAATCATCGGCGCCGGAATTTAAACCCTTAACTTTATCTTCAAGTTGTCCCTTTGCCGTTAAAATTAAAATCGGAGTGTGGATTTTTTCTGCCCGGAGTTTTTTGCAAATTTCCATCCCGTCAATTCCCGGAAGCATCAGGTCTAAAATAATCACATCATAGCTTTCAGTGGAAGCTAAATCATAACCTTCGGTTCCATCATAGGCCACATCAACCGCAAAAGCTTCCTGCTCCAAACCCTTTTTGATAGAGTTGGCAATTTTATGTTCATCTTCAATCACTAGGACTCTCATGGCTTGATATTATACACCAAGACTGAAAAGCAGCTGAAAAACTAATGATCAGTTTGAAAAATATTAAGACCGCGGGCTTTTCTTTTGGCTTCCAATTCATCAAGAATTTTTTTTCTGATTCTGATATTTTTCGGAGTTATTTCGACTAATTCATCGTCGCTGATATAATCAATCGCCGCCTCTAAATCCATTACCCGCGGAGTATCGAAATGTTCGGCTACTCCATGACCAACAGAACGTTGATTAGAAGCTTTTTTTTCTTTACAAACATTAACAAAGATATCGTCTGACCGCGAATTCTGGCCCACCACTTCACCTTTATAAACAAAAACTGACGGACCAATAAAAAGTTCACCCCGGTCTTGAATTCCCAATAATCCATAAAGCAAAGTGTTTCCGGTTTCGGTTGCTACTAAAGAACCTCTGCCGCGATCAGTCCAATTTCCACGATCAGCAGCAAATTCATAAAAACCGATATTAATAATTCCCAAGCCCTTGGTGTCGGTTAAAAATTGACTTCTAAATCCAAAAAGACCTCTTGTTGGAATAATAAATTCCAAATAAACCGTACTGTCAATAATATCCATTTTTTGCATTTCGCCATACCGGCTGTTTAATTTTTGAATTATAATTCCGTTAAACGCCTCGGGCACTTCGAGATAAATCTGCTCATAAGGAACTAAAGTTTTACCATCAACAATTTTAGTAATGACTTGCGGTCTGCCGACTTCTAACTCAAAACCTTCCCTTCGAAGTCTTTCAATAAAAATCGCAATGTGGAGTTCTCCTCTTCCGGATACTTTCCAGCCGCCATTCGGATCGTCTTCAATTTTTAATGCTACATCGGTTTCCAATTCTTTAATTAATCTTTCTCCAAGTTGACGGGCAGTGCTGAATTGCCCTTCACTTCCGGCTACCGGTGAAGTATTAACATTAAAATTCATTCTGATTGTCGGTTCTTCGATTGATAATAACGGTAAAGCTTTAGGGTTGTTAATATCGGCAATCGTCTCTCCAATCGTAATATTGGGAATTCCCGAAATGGCAACAATTTCTCCGGCTTCGGCTTGCTTAACCGGAACCCTACCTAAACCTTCGAATACTGTTAGAGAAGTAAGTTGACAAGCAGTCATTTGTCCTAAACGATTTATGTGTATTATCGGCTGATTATCATTTAGAATACCATTAGAAATTCTTCCGGTCGCGATTCTTCCTTTATAATTATCGCCGGAAATTGTCGTGACCAACATTTGAAGAGGTTTATCCGGATCACCCGACGGCAGCGGAATATATTTTACAATCGCATCAAAAATCGGAGAAATATCTGCCATTGTTGTTAAATCAGGTTCCAAACCGGCCTTACCAAATTTAGAAGAACAATAGATTACCGGAAAATTACAGGTTTCTTCATCGGCTCCCAAATCAATAAACAAATCAAAGGTTTTATTGAGAACTTCTTTAATTCGGGAATCCGGCTTGTCAATTTTGTTTATTACCACAATTATTTTTAATTTTAAATCCAATGCTTTCCTCAAAACAAATCTTGTCTGCGGCATTGGTCCTTCTTTAGCATCAACCAAAAGCAAACAACCATCGGCCATTCTTAAAACCCTTTCAACCTCGCCGCCGAAATCCGCGTGCCCGGGCGTATCAATAATATTAATTTTTGTATTTTTCCAAACAACTGAAGCGTTCTTAGAAAAAATGGTAATTCCTCTCTCTTTTTCCAAGTCGTTACTGTCCATAATACAAGTTTCATCGATGGTTTCTTTACCTAGTTGAGTTTTTGATTGCCGCAATAAAGAATCCACCAACGTGGTTTTTCCATGATCAACATGGGCAATAATCGCGACATTGCGTAAATTAAACATATTCCTCCTTATATTTTTTGTCATATATTTTGGGATTAAAAAATCTGCGGTTCTGCCGCAGAAATCAGAAGTAATTATATCATTATTTGAATTAAAATAACACTGTTGTTCCTAATAAACCGGTCTTTTCGCCCAAATCGGAAAATTGAAATTCGGGAGCAACAACCATTTTTAAATTGTTTGAAACTTTCTCCATAATCTGGTCAACAATTTCTTTTTGATTCAGTGCCTTGCTGCCACCGAAGACAATTTGATCGACCGGATGAATATTCAAAATATTTACTAATCCCAAGGCAAAATACTCTTCGATTTTTTCCCGAGGGTTTTTATTAATCACCCAACCGCCGCAATAAGCTTCCAAACATCCATGCTGACCGCAGGTACAAAGTAGGCCATCTTTTTCAATTATTTGATGACCAAGTTGCGAAGGAATAGATAATAAATTCTCACCATAACGACGAATAAAAGTTCCCCCAATCCCCGTTCCCCAAGTAAAGTATAAAAATTCTTCCAAACCAATCCCTTTTCCAAATTGCGCTTCGCCTAAAGCTGCTACGGTAGCGTCATTTTCAACCAAGACCTTACATTGAAAGATATTCTCTAAATCACTTCTGAGATTTTTTCCGTTCCAAGTATTAATATTATTCGCGTTCACAATCTTGCTTTTATCTTTGCTTAAAAATGCTGCAACTCCCACCCCAATACCTTCAATATCATTGTCAAGCAATTCTAAAATGTTCTTTCTGATATTTTCAAGATCTTCTTTATAATTATTTAAGGTATCAAACTTAATAATCTTGTCTAACGGTGAAGATAGAGATTTGAAAGAAGCGACTCTAATATTTGTTCCGCCAATATCAATTCCTATATACATTAATATTATTCTACTTTTAGAAGCTCGACTTCAAAAATTAAAGTGGCGTTTGGAGGAATAACACCACCAGCTCCAGCCGATCCATATCCCAATTCAGAAGGAATGGTTAATCTTCTTTTTCCGCCGACTTTCATCCCCGCAACCCCTTGATCCCAACCTTTAATTACCTCACCCGCTCCCAATTGAAAAGCAAATGGCGTTCCCCGATCATAAGAACTGTCAAATTTGGTCCCATTTTCTAAAGTTCCCAAATAATTAACCGTTACGGTTTTTCCGTTAACCGCTTCTGTTCCAGTTCCCATAACCAAATCTTCAGATATTAATTCAGTCACAGGAGTAATCATAACAGCTGGCGTTGCTGTCGGCAAGTCTATCGGAATTTCGATACTTTCACCTTGCTTGTTGGAACTCAAGGCAAATACTAAACTAGCAATGACAATTATCAAAACAGCAATAACCAAGTAATTTTTTTTCATTCGTTTATATTATACCAAATTTTATTTAGTCTTATTTATATAATTGGCTATGCGTTCCCAATAATTCAAATACTACAGTTTGATTTCCTTTGCTGTCAATTTGAACAGAAAAAATCGCCCGCCAGTCCCCCGTAATATTAATGCTTCGGAATCCAGAATATTTACCAATTAAGAGATGATTGTGAAGTTGAGAATTAAAAGGTTTTTCTGAAAAAAGTTTCAATCTCTTGTCGAAGTTGATTCTAGTTTTTAGATCTGCTTTTTGATAACTTTTCCCAAAATCTTTACTGAATCTTACCAGCATATTTCTTTTTGGAACTATTTAACCATTCAATCGCATCGTCTACATTATCAAAAGCAGGGGAAACATAACCCTTTTTTATGTCTTCTTTGGATTTTTCCAGCATCTTAATCATATAATCCGAAGGTTCTTCAGAGGCATCAAAACTCACGGATCTGGTTCTCACTATTTGTTTTAAGCAAGCATTAATTAGAGAGCTTAAACTGAAACCCAACTCCTCGGCTAATTGCTGGGCTTCAAGTTTCAAAGTCTTATTTATCTTAATATTTATTACCGCGTCGTTCATATATACAAAGTATATAATAAGTATATACTTGTGTCAAGAAGTATTTAAGTTAAAACTTTATATTTCTTTTTCTAAATCTACTACCCAATCTTCAACTCCATTATAGATACCGTCTATATATGATTTTTTACCATCATGTTTATAACATAGATGTTCATAAAGTCTACGTGCGTTTTCATTTAAATCGGGATTTGCCGCCAAACCAATTTTTTTATGTCCTTTTTCTTTTACTAAATTTTCGCATTCTTTTATTAAAGCGCTTGCGTACCCCTTTCCTCTTTTATCTTCGCGGGTAAATAAATCTTCCAAATCAGGATATTCCGGGTGAGTTTCTTTTCCGTGCCATTTCAAAAGCACAAAACTGACAACTTCTCCGTCGATTTCGAAGACCAAATACTCAAGCAGTTTTTCTCCCTGTCTTTTTAACCTTTCAACAATTTGCTCATCAGTCAAAGAAGGTTTAACTTTTTTTTAGTCCTTCAATGTCTTTTAAAGTTGCTTTTCTAATTTTTTCCATTAAATTTACCCTAATTGCGGGTAGTGACAATGCTTAAATTTTTTGCCAGACCCGCACCAGCACGGATCATTGCGGCCAAGTTTTTTCTCAACAACAACCGGTTTTTGTTTAAGACCAGTGGAATCGGAAGAATCAAGATTGGTGCTGATATTTTGCGGCATGGGCATTGGCGGGGGTGCAGCGCCTACTTGGATTCTGAAGATTTTTCGCACCACTTCATAATCAATTTGCCGGACCAATGTTTCAAACATTTCAAAAGCGTCTTTTTTGTAAATGGCAATTCTTTCCTGATCATTATTACCCCGCAAACCAACCCCGTCGCGCAGATCATCCATCGCATCCAGATGATCCATCCAAAGCTTATCTATTGAAGAAAGATAAGCAAATTTTTCAATTTCCCGCGATAATTCCGGACCCAACTGTTTTTCTCTTGAGTCGTATAAATCCGTAACAATTTTTAATAAAAATTCGGATATTTTTTCCGGATCTTTAACTTGGCCGATTTGATCTGCCAATCTTAATTGTGATTGGTCATCGAAAGGAACGATCTCGCAAAATCCGTGAATGATTTTTTCTTTTTCTGGCTCACTAATTCCTTCCGGAAAATACATCCTAATTAGGTTATCAATTTCTCCTTTAATTATTGTTAAAATTTCCTCTTTCCAGTTTTGACCTTCTAGAACCTTTCTCCGTAAACGATAGATTACTTCTCTTTGTTTGTTTGCAATGTCGTCGTATTCAACTAAATGTTTTCTTTGATCGAAATTAAAGCCCTCTACTTTAACTTGAGATTGTTCAATTGCCTTACTAACCATTCCATGTTCCAACGGTTGATCTTCGGGTAATTTAAAAAGGGTCATCATTTTAGAGACTTGATCCCCGCCAAAAATTCTCATTAAATCGTCATCCAAAGCGACAAAAAATCTCGAAGAGCCCGGGTCGCCCTGCCGGCCGGATCGACCCCGAAGCTGATTATCAATTCTTCGCGATTCATGTCTTTCCGTCCCAATCACATGTAAACCACCCAGACCAACCACTTCATCATGTTCTTTCTGCCATTTTTCCTCAAAATCTTTCCATTCTTTCTCACTTCCAACTTCCCACTTCTCCATCCGCTTACCTCCAAGAATAATATCAACTCCTCTTCCGGCCATGTTCGTGGCGACGGTCACTGTTCCCTTTTTCCCCGCTTGAGCAATAATTTCGGCTTCTTTTTCGTGCTGTTTGGCATTCAAAACCTGATGGGAAATTTTTTTATGAGTCAAAAAATCGGAAACGATTTCGTTTTTCTCAATGGAAGTCGTTCCCACCAAAACCGGTTGACCTTTTTTATAACATTCTTCAACTTCCCGAGCAATGGCCGCATATTTTGCCCGACCGGTTTTATATACCACATCCGCATTGTCGATTCTTATCATCTGTTTATTAGTCGGCACGACAATTACTTCCAAATTATAGATTTTATGAAATTCTTCCGATTCGGTCGCGGCAGTTCCGGTCATGCCGGCTAATTTTTCATACATCCGAAAATAATTCTGAAACGAAATGGTCGCCAGAGTTCTTGATTCCTGCTGGATTTTGACATTTTCTTTCGCTTCAACCGCCTGATGGAGACCTTCAGACCAACGCCGCCCATACATTAACCGGCCGGTAAATTCGTCAACGATAATCACTTCTCCTTCTTTAACCACATAATCTTTATCGCGCAGAAATAATGTTCTAGCTCTTAAGGCATTTTCAATATGATGAATTGATTCAAAATCTTTTTCGTATAGGTTATCAACCCCTAATATTTTTTCCACCTTTTTAACTCCGTGTTCAGTAAGATTCGCGGTTTTGACCTTTTCATCGATAACATAATCAGTATCAGAAGAAAGACGATCAATTAATTTCGCAAATTCGTAATATTTTTGAGTCGGTTCTGTATCCGGAGCAGAAATAATAAGCGGAGTTCTGGCTTCATCAATTAAAATTGAATCAACTTCATCTATAATTGCATAATAATGACCCCGCTGAACCATATCTTCCAAACGGTTAACCATATTATCACGCAGATAATCAAATCCAAACTCGTTATTGGTTCCATAGGTAATATCAGCCAAATAGGCCTGCTGCCGATTGACTTCTTTTAAATGGGACAACCGCCAATCTTGAGCCGATTTATCTTCATATTCCGGATCAAACAAAAAGGCTTGTTCGTGAATAATACAGCCGACTTTTAAACCAAACAGATTAAAAATTCGGCCGTTCCAACCGGTTCCCAAACGGGCCAAGTAATCGTTGACGGTTACCAAATGCGTTCCTTTTCCGGTCAGCGCCCGAAGATACAAAGCTAAGGCAGCAGTCAGGGTTTTACCTTCTCCGGTTTTTTGTTCGGCAATCTTACCTTCAAACAAAGCAATCGCCGCCATTAATTGAACATCAAAAGGCCGTAAACCTAAACCCCTAACCGATGCTTCCCGGGCGAGAGCAAAAGCTTCAGGCAAAATATTTTCCAAGGTCTCGCCTTTTTCTATTCTGTCTTTAAAAGCGGCCGTTCTCGCCGGAAAATCTTCATCTTTCAATTTCTTCGTTTCCGATTCCAGAGAATTAATTTTTTCAACAATCGTTTTGTATCTTGAAAGCTCCTTTTCATTAGTATCAAGATACTTGGTTAAAAGTTTAAACATAGAGACAATTATATCACGAAGTTACGTTCTTCAGATAAGTACATTTCTTTCCACCTGGGGGGTGGAACAGATACGCCACCTAGGGAATTATTCAAATACCAGATGCTTAATCTTGTCCAATTCTCTTTGGTAAGCAACCTGGTCAAAAATAAATTGATTAAATTTTTCCTTATTTTTAAATGAAGAAAGTAGAATATCTTTATTACAGATATGCTCACTAGATTTTCCTGTATATTCGCCGAAAGATGACCAGGGATATAGCTCCAAGTCTTTTGGCTCTTTTATCACAAACGAAGTTAAGGGATTTATCATTATATATCTACCAACATGTAATAATTGTTCCTCGGTTAGGATTCTTACTGCTTTAAATTGATCTAGCAATAGAGAACCGATTCTCTCGTGTTTTGTATTAAAATATTTGGTATAACTATTTTGAAGATTACCCATGAATTTGGAGATGCCATTTTCTCGGATTTGTCTCAACAATAAATGAAGATGATTGGGCATTAAACAATAGGCAATAATCTCTACTAATAATTGATTTTCCTTTAGGAGATAACTCATAATCTGGTTTCTTAAATCAATTGAGATCGTTAGAAATCGCGAATATTTTACCGGTAATTCGGCAAAACGATAATAATTGATAGTTCTAATTGCGCGAGAATGTTCGTTTTTATCGGTGAAGATTGGACGTAAATCAATACCTCTGTTAAAAACATGGTAAATTTCACCATTAACTAAAGGAGTCGGTCTTCCTGGCATATTTGTTTAATTATTCATCAATAATCCCTAGGTGTCAAGCTATTCCACCCCCCAGGTGGAATCGAAGCAAAAGAAGAATTTGTTCCAAGAAATTTCCGCTTCTTCTATCCGATTAAAAATACCTTTTAATTTTTTTCCAAATTCATCGGTTTGCTGTTTGTCACTCATGTGATAATAAAGTCTGTTAACAACAATTAAGCCGTCTTTTGATAATTGACATTTTATTGACTTAAAAAAACTTTGGTCTTCTGCTTTAGGCGGATATTCGTCTCCCAAATAAAGATCTACTAAAATCAAGTCATAATTATTACATTGTTTCATTGTTCCATTGCTAACAACCGAAATCGCATCCCCAATTTTTATTTCTAGATTCTTAATACTATCCAATCCAAAATATTTCTTACCCAATTTAATTATTTCTGGATCAATTTCGATACCGGTGATTTTTGCGTCTGGGAATCTCCTGGAAATAAGTTTAGCAACAGTTCCTGCCCCTAACCCTAATATCAGACATCTTTGAACTTTGTTGCCCGCCTTGCCACGAGGCAGGTTTATTGTTTGTACTTGTTTAATTGCTTTTTGCCAAATTCTTTTGCCCTCTTTCCCCGACTGGGCCAAACCGCCGGCAACCAAAGTCCTTCGTCCTAAAATATCTTCTCTTACCTCAATTTTTTCGTTGATAGGTGATTCGGTAATTTCTAAAACAACATACCCTTTAAGGATTTTATCAAGAAGGTTTTTCATTACCGATTAGATTTCTTCAATCACTGCCCCGAGTCGACAAAGGTTATCGGAAAAGTGAGCATGTCCCCGGTATAAAGTATCGGCGTTTAGAATTGTTGATTCCCCTTCGGCGACCATTGCCGCGGTCACTAAAGCAACGGTGGCTCTGATAATATAAGGGGCCTCGATAGTTGTTCCTCTTAAGTGATTTCCAGAGGTAACAAGTACTCGGTGAGGATCACACATGGTGATATTTGCCCCAAATTTGATTAATTCACTCGTCCAAAATAAACCGCTTTCATACATCCAATTATGAAAAAGAAACTGATGCTGGTTTGGTGTTGCTAAAGAAAGGGCAATAAAAACCGGAAGCAGATCTACCGGTAAAGCCGGCCAAGGCTGAGATCGAACGGTAATAGGATATTGTTGAGGAAGAACTCTATCATTTTTGAATTGACCAGCTCTAACGATCGCGGTATTTTTTTCATATTCTATTTCTACTCCTAATTTATAGAATTCGTTATTAATCGCCGGAAAAAAATCCGGAATTGAATTTTTTACCCTGACTTCTCCACCGGTTGCCGCTCCCAAGGCCAAGAAGGTCGCAATTTCATAATGATCCAGCAGGATTTCATATTCAATCGCTTTTAGTGTTTTCCCTCCGTTAACGGTTAAGACGCTTGATCCGCAGCCAGAAATATCAGCTCTGGATTGGTTAAGAAAATTACACAGATCCTGAACTTGAGGTTCACTCGCCGCGCCGACAATAACGGTTTTTCCTTTAATAGAAACCGCCAGCATAATCGCGTTTTCGGTAACCGTCGGACTCATTTCCGAAAGCCAAATAGTCGCCGGACGGCATTTTTCCGCTGTCATTTTTATCTCCGTTTCCGAATTCTTGTTAATCACCACTCCCAAATCGGAAAAAGCTTTATAATGGGCATCAAGAGGACGTCTTCCCAGGGTACATCCTCCAGGCAGAGTATCGAAACAAACGTGTCCAAATCTTCCCAGCAACGGCCCCCACAATAATAAAGTTCCCCGAATATCGGCAAAATTAGTTTTCAACAAATCATTTAAGGAAATTCGAGAATTGTCAATTGATAAAACCCCTTTATCTTTTTCCCAAGAAATCTTGCTTCCTAAACTTTCCAAAATCGTTATCAATTTCTGAACATCGGTCACTTCAGGAATGTTTTTCAAAGTTACGGGCTTATCAAAAAGAAGTGAGGCAGAAATCAAACAAACGATAGAATTCTTACTGCCCGAAGGAGTTATTTCTCCGGATAAAATTTGACCACCGCGAACTTTAACATTCATTAAGATATTATACCAGAGGTTGATATCTTATTTCGGAATGATTTTTTCAAAGCCGGTATAGGGTTGAAGAACTTTAGGGATTAAAACAGATCCATCTTTTTGCTGATAATTTTCCAAAATTGCCAATGGGGTTCTTGAAGTGGCAATCGCCGTTCCGTTAAGCATGTGAACAAAATCAAGTTCACCATTCTTCCGTTTAAAACGGATGTTCAAATTTCTCGCCTGATAATCTGTGCAGTTCGAAGTTGAGGTCACCTCGCCATACTCATTTCTCCCTGGCATCCAAACTTCAATATCAAATTTTCTAGCCGCCATGGCCCCCAAATCCCCAGTACATATTTCTACTACCCTGTAAGGTAATTCCAGGGCTTGATAAATTTTTTCTTCCATCGCCAAAATATGTTGATGCCATTTATCGGATTCCTCGGGAAGGCAATAAATAAACATCTCCACTTTAGTGAACTGATGAACTCGATACAAACCTTTAGAATATTTTCCATAAGCTCCGGCTTCTTTACGAAAACAATGAGAATAACCAATGTATTTCAAAGGGAGTTTTTCTTCCGGTATTACTTCATCCGAATGTTTACCTGCCAGAGTAACTTCTGCCGTCGCGATTAATCCCAGATCTTCATCTTTAATTTCATAAGTCTGAGCTTCATTGCCTTTTGGTAAATAACCCGTTCCTAAATAACATCTTGACTTGGCCAAGTCCGGGGTAATCACTGGGGTAAATCCCTCTTTGCACAACAAATCCATAGCAAAATGAACCAAGGATAATTCTAACAAAGCCCCTTCGTTATAAAGAAAATAAAATTGTGATCCAGTCGTTTTCGCTCCTGCCTCAAAGTCTAAAATATCCAAAGCTTTACCCAACTCGAGATGGTCTTTTATGGGGAAATCTGACTTTCTTGGTTCGCCCCATTTCCGGACTTCGATATTTTCACTTTCATTTTTGCCTACCGGTACCATTGTCAACGCCGGATTGGGAACTTGCCAAAGTAGCTCAATCAAATTTTCATCCCACTCTTCCAGCTTTTTCTCTAAATTCTCCAGCTCTGCCTTGATCTGTCTTCCCCTTTTGATCCCTTCTTTCCCAAGTTTGTTTCGTTCGGCTCTAAGGGTCTCTATCTTCCCCAATCGTTCTCTTTTTTCTTTATCTATTTTCAAAACTTTATCAATCAAGACCGGATCCCGCTGTTTATCAGCGGTGGATTTTTTGAAATAATCAGGATCCTCTCTCAATTTCTTAATATCGATCATGTTTTTATTATATTACAATCCCAATTCATTACTAATCCCTTGCATCGCCTTTAAGGTTCTCTCCACAAATTCTTGGAGCGGAATTCCCAATTTTTCTTCACACATAGCGATTTCGCCTCGACGAGTACCTTTGGCAAAACTTGGTTCTTTATAGCGCTTCAGGACACTTTCTACTGTTAGGTCAGACAATTTCTTACTAGGTAAAACCAGACAACCGGCTACTATTAAACCAGTCAAACTATCGCCACAAAACAAAGACCAATCCATTAGACTTTTTGGCTCAACTCCAGTGTTATGCCAATTATGCGCGGCCATCGCATGAGCGACCGTATCGGGAATTTCGTAACCTTTTTCGCGCAACATTTCTGTTACCTTAATTCCTTGTTTTTCCACTGGTACACCGGGATTATAATCTCCATCGTGTAAAAGTCCCGCCATCGCCCACTCGTCTTCGTTAATCTCTTCGTCAATTTTGACTTTTGAATTTTGACTTTTGAGTTTAGCTGCGATAGCTTTCATCATGACCTCCGCGGCGATCATGTGTTTAATAATATTTTTATTCTCGACATTTTCATTTAGAAATTGTAAAGCCTGATCTCTTGTTATCATCTCTTGTATTTTACCTCAATTCTTTTTTTATACAAATTTTCAGTATAACCTCCCTCATTAACGAATTTTTCCTCGAGGGATTTAATCTGTTGATTTAAAAGAAAACTTTCCTGAAAACAAAGAGTGAGGAGAAAGTTCGCGGCAGATTCGGGGTCATCAGGGAGTTTCAGGGTATTCAGGGAATTCGGATTATCATTGATATCCCGGATAACCCGGATATCCCTGATTTTTAAAACCAGAGGGTCGTTTTTATCCCAAATTTTTAAACCCCTTAACCTTAAAAAATCCTGATAATCTTCGATTAACTCGACAACTGAACCCCGAGATACTCCTAATAATTTTATATAAGATTTCAGGCTCGTTTCCGAATAACCCTCGGGAATATTTTGTTTCATACTTCGAGCCGCTTGGGTCATTTGTTCAACGGTACGCCTGAATTTATATTCAGGTAAAAAACGCTCACAAAAGATATAGGTTGAATCGAAGATAATAATCGATAATTGGTAAGTCTTTAAGTATTTATACCCAATTTCAGTCACAAATTAATAATACTACTTTTCTGGTCTTAAAGTCGGAAATAAAATCACGTCGGCGATTGCCGGTGAATCAGTCATCACCATTACCCAGCGATCAATTCCCGGTCCGATTCCTGAAGTCGGGGGCATACCATATTCTAAAGCCTCTAAAAATTCTTCGTCCAATTTTTGAGTTTCTTCGTTACCCGCTGCCTCTTTTTTCGATTCTTTTTCCCACTCTCTTCTTAATTCCTGGGGATTATTTTGTTCGCTCCAATTGGTCCCCATTTCCATTCCGGCAACATAAATATCAAAACTTTCTACCAATTCAGGATTATTTTCCAATTTTTTTGCTAATGGATAAAAATCGGCCGGATAATCGTAAACAAAAGTCGGCTGAATAATTTTACTTGTGCATTTTTTTTCAAAAATTTCCAATAAAATCTCTCCCTTGGTCATAAAATTCTTAATTTCAACGCCTGTTTTCTTGGCTAAATCGCGGGCTTTTTCCAGGGTATCAAACTGATTTAAATTTGCTTCTATATTTTCTTTAAACAAATCTTCGACGCGAATTCTTTTCCAAGGTTTTTTATAGTCGATCGTTTTCCCTTGATAAAGCAATTGGGTTGTTCCAAAAACTTCTTTAGCAACATATTCAAACATTTCTTCAATTAAACTCATATTTTCTTTATAGTCAATATAAGCCTCCATTGTTTCCAACATGGTAAATTCGGGGTTGTGATTTTTATCCATACCTTCATTTCTAAAGGTGTGGCCCATTTCAAAAACCTTCTCAAGTCCGCCGACAATTAGTCTCTTAAGATACAGCTCGTTTGAAATTCTTAAGTAAAGATCCATGTCTAACGTATTGTGATGAGTAATAAAAGGCCGCGCCCGGCCGCCGCCATATAAGGTCTGCAAAACCGGATCTTCCACTTCCAAATAACCTTTCTTTTCTACCAAAAATTTCCTAATCGTATAAGTAATTTTTGAACGATTTACCAAAACCTCCAAAGCTTGAGGATTCATCAACAAATCCAAATATCTTTTCCGGTATCTTTCTTCCACATCTTTTAAACCATACCATTGGGACGGTAAGGGCCTGATTGATTTTGTCAAAAGATGGAAATCGGAGGCTAGAACCGAGATTTCTCCGGCTTGAGTTTTGAAAACTTCGCCCTGAACGTCAATAAAATCACCAAGGTCCAGTAGTGTGATTAGTCTTTGGTCATTGGTCTTTAGCTTATCAGCCTTAAAAACCACTTGGATTTTGCCGGATTCGTCACGAAGATCAAAAAACTGAATTCCTCCATGGCCGCGAATCGCCATAATCCGACCGGCAACCGCCACTTCCTTTCCTATCAATTCCAAAGCTTCCGCGCAAGTCTGCTTGCGTACACAACGAGCGGGATAGGGGTCAATACCAAGTTTTTTTATCTGTTCCAGTTTTCCCAACCTGACTTTTATCAAATCATCCAAAGTTGAAGGCATATCTGGAGTGTAACACAAAATAAACGAGGCCACAAGAAGTTACTCGATCTCAAGAATCGTATAGATAATTTTTCCCGCCGGGGCGTCAACTTCCACTTTTTCACCCTTTGATCGGCCTAAAAGAACCTTGCCTAAGGGTGATTCGTGAGAAATTTTTTTGGAATTCGGATCCGCTTCCCATTCGCCAACAATATGGAAAATGTTTTCCTCGCCGTTAACTTCTACCTTAACTTTACAACCCAAATCAACTTTGTCGTGTTTGCAATTATCTTCTTTAATCGCTTCTACGCGACCTAAAACTTCTTCTAGCTCGGCAATTCGGCCATCAATAAAAGCGAGGTCTTGTTTTGCCTCGGTGTAATCACTGTTTTCGGACAAGTCACCCGCATTTCTGGCATTGGCTAATCTTTCAACCGTATAGGGACGCCGAACTTCATTAAAATTTTGAAGTTCCTTCTTAAGATTTTCGATGCCTTCTTTGGTTAAAAAAACTTTGTTTGTATCCATATTAACTCCATTAACTCCCTAAAATAAAAAAACCACTTATGGGTGGATTTTGAAAGAGGGGCTTTCCAAACAAGATAAATAATAGCGCTAAATCGGCTAATTGTCAAGGTTGTATCCGAGGCTAAACAATTAAACCATGAATCGCGAAATAATAAATATAAGAACCACCCCAAGAATGGTCATTAAAATGGTTTTTACAGAAGAACGTTGACTATGAGCTTCCGGTAAAATCTCGGCAGCACCAATATAAAGTAAAAACCCGGCAAAAAAGCCTAAATACAAAACAAGGAATCGATCGGGAAGCGTAAAAAATAAGGTGGAAGCGACGCCCCGGCGGGAAAAATTATCTATACGATTCTTGAGATCGAGTAACTTCTTGTGGCTGTAATATTACCGATAAACCAATCTCTGTTTTACTTGTCCCGATATTCCGATCAACTGATTTACTTATTTTGGATTTATTAATGATATGACACACACAATTGATGAATTAATAGCAATTTTTCAAAAATGTGGAAAATTAGAAATCCTAAAACCAAAGCAACCATTGGCAACTGGGGATCAATTTCCAATTTTGAGGTAAGATTAATAATTTCCGGAAAGATATCAAAGGCAACTACCGCCAACAATACTCCGGCCGTAAAACCCAAGATTAAATGAAGACGGTCGCGGTATTTAATTCCCACCAAGCCGCCCAAAAGGGTGGAAATAAAAGTTAAAATAGTAAAAACAAAAAACATTAAGTGAACGTTTTTGAAAAAATTCGAACCTATTTTAAAAATTAATGAGTCGTCTTTTATAATATTTGAGCCTAGTCGATCTTTAAAATAGTAGTAATTTGAGTATTGACAAACTACAAAATAGTAGTAATATGATTATATATGGATATGATCGAACGTAAAATTGAAAACACGATAAGTAAATATCTAAAGGGTAATGAAAATAAAATATTGTTTGTTTGGGGTCCGAGACGTTCCGGTAAAACGACCTTAATTAACAAGCTTGCGCAAGAGTTGAAGGTTACAAAATTCAATTTTGATCTGCAATCAGATAGAGAAAAGTTTGCTCCCCGCAGAGAAATTCTTGAGACAATTGTAAAAGAGAATAAGGTAATTTTGATCGATGAAGTCCAAAACTACCCGGAAGCAACAGTAATGCTTAAAATACTTTTTGACGAATTTAAAATAAAGATCATTGCTACAGGAAGTTCAGAGCTTCGTCGAAAGTCTTCCAAAGAGTTTGACACCTTGGCCGGAAGATTTAACGAGATCTATTGTTTACCCCTTTCGGTATTTGAGGTTTTAGAAAACGAAAAGCCAAAAGCTTCTGAGATGGGAGAATTTAAAATTAAACTGGCAAAAAAACTGCAGATTTACGGTGCGTATCCTGAGGTTTATTCAAAAGATAATTTGAGCGAGAAAGAACGCATTGACCTCCTCCAACATATGCTGGATGCATACGTGCTGAAAGATGTAATTGATATCTATGATTTGAAAAATACCAAACTGGCTAAGGATATTTTGACGAAAATCGCTCTACAATTAGGTTCAGAGGTTTCTGTTCGTGAGATTGCCGATTCATTGGGAGCATCTCCTTCTACGGTTTCAAATTATATTGAAATCTTTATTAAAAACTACATTTTGATCTCACTCCCTTCGTTTAAAACCAATATAAGAAAGGCTGTTTCTGAAAATCGTAAATTATATTTTTACGATCTTGGTATTCGAAATATTTTGATTCAGGACTTTAGGGATTTAGAGCTTCGTCAGGATAAAGGCGGAGTATTTGAGAACTTTATTATCTCCGAGCTTGAAAAAACGCGTAAAATTCAAAACGCAAAAATAAATACGTATTTTTACAGGGAATACGGGGGGAAAGAAGTTGATATAGTTATTGAAGACTATAAAAAGAAATATACAACCATCGAAATTAAATCAAAAAATGGTGTTGCCAAAAAAATCTTTCCCTTTCCTAACATTCCTGAAATAATTACATCCCAAAATTACCTCGAGAAGATAGCAATTGTTTTAAAAGGTAAATAACCAGCTAAATCCAGTGTTTCCGGTTCGCTAACTTCTATCTCTTGTTCCAGTAATCTTTTCACTTCGTGAGCCAAACTAATTAATAAAATTCCCATACCGTCTTCAGGAAGAGTAGCTTTTATTCTTTGGGCAATATACTCTGAACGCATCTTGCAAAGGATTGGTTTCATTCGATTATAGTTTAATCGCGCGTCTACGTACTCCTCTTCGGTTGAATGGGTAATTAAAGTGGCTTGATAAAGGTTGTATTCTTTACCTAATAATTCTGGATCTTCTGTACCGATAATATCCGCCCCTGCTTTCTAAGCCAACGAAGAATGTCGTAATTAACTGGTTTAGCTCTATCAATAACGTAGGTTACTAATTCTGGTGGAACATTCGGTAAACCGTCTTGGTAGACTTTTAATTTGGAAAAATCACCAGGTAACTTTTGGACATATTCAGAACCCGCCCGTCAATATTGAGTGGCCATAGTTTCGTATTGCTGGTCCGCAGGAACTTTGCTTCCCAGACTTCCAAAATCAGCGCGGGTATGAACGATAGGAATGATGATTAGGCGCCGTTGTTGTGGCATAGCTTGCTATTCTACCACCTTTCCACTATTATGAGAAAAATGAGTGAATTTGAATCTTGTACTTATTTGGGTGGATTTTGTAAAGAACGTGGGAAATGTCTGATTGAAGGAACAATGCGAAATCAAATGTCGGATGGTCAATCATGGGTAGATCCAAATTCGGAACGAGTGAGAGAAAAAATAAATCAGTTTATTGAAGCCGCAAAAAAAAGCAATTGTTTGAATCTGAATGCTCTTCAGGCACTTATTAGGAGGTTTCAGGCTGGTGAACCACTAGATCAAGAGCTTTAGCTCTAACTCTTTTGTTCATGGTTTGCAACAAGACTGGCCAAAAATCGCAGCCGCAAAAACTGTCGGCTCGAACTTCTTTTTAAGGGATCGGTGGCTGTCCGCAAGTTTCAAAAAAGGCGCTAGGACTCAAAATACTCCCTAAGCATGGTTTTTAGGGTAGTTTTACCTTTTGTTGTTTTAAAATAATTTTCTCTTCTTTTTGCGTCTTTTTCATTTTTATAAGCTTCGTAGTGAATTAATTCAAGGGGGGCGTAATGTTTGGTTGACAATTCTTCCTTATTATTATGTTCTTGAAATCTTTTCTGTAAATTAGAAGTGAAACCGACATAAATGAATTTTTTAGTTTTATTTTGAAGAATGTAGACATAGTAAAATTTCATTAATATTCTTGGGATATACCAGACGGTATATCCCTGCCTCACCACTCGTTTTTTCTTTCATAAATTTAGTGCGTGGTAAGAAGTATACCATATGGTATACTTCGCAGCGATGAACCCGAGTGAAAACGAGTGGTTCGTTGCTGGCCGTTTACAAAAAATGTCGAACTTCATTTGATTAGCTCCCTCCTTCGCGCTCAGCGCTTCGGAAGGGCACAGCCGGCGCGGCGCCTTTACACTGAGCTTACCGAATGTGCCCATTTATCCTGAGCTTGTCGAAGGACCCGCCGCGCCTCCGCTATTTCGAGCAAAGTGAGAAACAAGCTCTGCTTATTTTTTTGCACGCGCGATTTTTTGGGAACTCCGTTCCCATATAATACCACAAATGAATCGGCCATTTTCCACCATTTTGGCCGATTCCAATCTGGAAACTTCCGGTTCCACACAAAATTTAGCTTCAGATTTTGGT
>Ga0210057_1001490_pt1 | contig 35492 bp, 46 predicted proteins | sample CryGeyCG2114_010_2_FD_183968 | JGI IMG/M metagenome (GOLD analysis project Ga0210057, IMG submission 183968) | Groundwater microbial communities from aquifer - Crystal Geyser CG10_big_fil_rev_8/21/14_0.10 (SPAdes) (version 2) | ecosystem: Environmental > Aquatic > Deep subsurface > Groundwater ... | reverse complement strand
GGTCCCGCCGTCCGCTCGCAAAAAATTCTGGCCGTCCAATCAGGCGGGCGAAAAGGAAGGGGGTTGGAGGGAAGGAATTTTCGCCCGCCTGTTCTGCGCCGTAGGCGCAGTGGGGTGGGAAGTGTTTCCGCCGTTTGGCATTAAGCCAAACATCAAAGCAAAACAATTTTCAATTCCTTTTAAAAGAAAAAGGGTCGCGCGAAAAATTAAAGAATTGAAAAGAAAATTGTTTTGCTTTGCTCGCCGAGTTTCGGCGGGCGGAAACGCTAGGGTGGGGTTTCAAATCATTCGAGCGATTTTCGCTCGAAAAAGGTTCGAGCTTCGTTCAGCAATTGCGACCAATCAAAAATAAAAATAAAATGTAGCGACCGAATCTCTATGAAAAATATTTTTGAAATAAGTGAAGGATAGAATTGTATTTTTAATAGGACTATAAAAATTTTTTAATATTAATAAACTAATCAAAAAACATATGTTTAATGAAAAAATTGTAGATTTGGCGAAAAGTAATTCTAATTTTCGTCAGGTTCTCAAAACCGGTAAAAACTCCCAAGTAGTGGTTATGAGTATTCCAGCCGGAGGCGAAATCGGAATGGAAACCCACGATACAGTGGATCAAATTTTGGTTTTTGTGGAAGGCGAAGGAAAAGCGATTCTAGGAACCGAAGAGTCAGTAGTTGGTCCAGAAATGCTTACTTATGTTCTGGCTGGGACTAAGCATAATTTTATTAACACCGGCGCTGGTGATTTGAAATTATATACTATTTATTCTCCACCTCAACATGCAGATGGCACTATCCATAAAACTAAGGAAGAAGCTGACGCAGCTGAATAAAATAAAAAAATCCCCTAAGTATTCAGGGGATTTTTTTTATTTCGTTTTGGACAAGGTTTTGATACAACGAGCGCAAACTTTTTTATTTTGCCCGTCAATTTTTTTTGCTTGTAAGTTGATGCTAAACTTTCTTAGCGTGGCAATATTAGAATGACTTCTTTTGTTTCCCGATTTGGCTCCCCGTTGGCAAATATCACAAACTTTACTCATAGTATTTTTCTAAACCATTGATTTATTATATGGTTCAGGCTATCATAGGCGTAAAGTTCTGGCAAGAGATAATTAATTATTTAAAGAAAAAAATAAAATGCTTAGCGTCGCAGTTTTAATTTTCTTCTATGTAATCATTCTACTTTATTCTGTTATTATTCATGAAGTAGCTCACGGAGTGGCGGCTTTGTGGCTGGGCGATCCGACGGCTAAATATGCTGGACGTCTGACGGCTGATCCACGAAAGCACGTTGATCCCTGGATGACCGTAGCTGTGCCTATTTTAATGTTAATTTTAAGTGGAGGACGTTTTGCTTTTAGTGTAGCCAAGCCAGTACCCTATAATCCATATAATTTAAAAAATCAAAGATGGGGACCGACATTGGTGGCCTTGGCTGGTCCGCTTTCCAATATTTTGTTAGCTTTAATTTTTGCGATGGCTGGGAAATTCATTGGGATAACTGCGGCAGCTAAGATAGATATTATTTCCAATTTTAATAACTGGAGCGATGTGTCAACAGTTATCTCGGGATCCTTAGGTTCGATTTTTTTTGAACTTTTTGTGATTATAATATTTTGGAATGTTCTTCTAGCTTTCTTTAATCTGATTCCTTTTCCTCCGCTGGATGGATCAAAACTGCTGTTAGCTTTTTTGCCAATAAAAACTCAAACAGTGGCTTTTTTAGAACAATTTGGTTTTTTTCCTTTGATAATTTTTATTCTCTTTTTTTCTGGTCCATTAGGTGCTCTACTGAATTTTGTATTAGGAATTTTTCTGGGGATAACTATTTAAAAAACAGACTTCTTCAACCCTACCCCTGTTGACATATTCTCGTTTATTGTTTACTATTGAACCTGCTAGTCGTCTAGCGACCCGTCTGCAATGCTTTGTTTTATAATAACTTGCTAAGTGAAGGGCTTAATGAGTTTGAAGAAATAAGTTTGAAGATTATAAAACATTACAAAGCGGGCAGGTTTTTTTAATACTTATATAAAATAATTAATTAAAATTTAACTGTGAATTGGTGCGAGACGCTTATTTTGTAGCTACTCGCTTCGCTCACAGACAAAAATAGCGTGCCAACTATTAATCAATTGAAAAGAAACCCAAGAAAAAGAGTTAAGGGAAAAACTAAATCCCCAGCTTTTAAGAATGTTTTTAATACTTTGAAAAACCGACCAGTCAGCTCCAATAGTCCTTTCAAACGAGGAGTTTGTTTGAAAGTGAGTACCACTACTCCTAAAAAACCGAATTCAGCTTTGCGAAAAATCGCTCGAGTGAGATTGACTAACGGAATGGAAGTAACTGCTTACATCCCTGGTATTGGGCATAATTTACAAGAACATTCCATCGTAGTGATTAGAGGCGGAAGGGTAAAGGATCTTCCAGGTGTGCGTTATCATATTGTGCGAGGAGTGTTGGATACGGCTGGAACTGCCAATCGTAAACAGGGCAGAAGCAAATATGGAGCTAAAAAAGAAAAATCCAAGGAATAATTTAATTAGACAAAAATTGTATGCCGAGAAGAAAAAGAGTCTATGATAAAAGACTAAAACCCGACAGTCGTTATGGGAGTGTTGTGGTGAGCAAATTAATTAGTGCCTTGATGCAAGAAGGTAAAAGATCAGTGGCAGAAAAATTAGTTTATGATTGCTTTGATATTATTAAAGAAACCACTCAAAAAGGTGGCTTGAATGTTTTTGAGCAAGCGCTTAAAAATGTTTCCCCTTTAGTGGAATTAAAATCTCGTCGAGTAGGAGGGGCTAATTATCAAATCCCAATTCCAGTAACTGGCGATCGCCGAACAGCGCTGGCTATTCGTTGGATTAAAGATGGAACTCAATCAAAAAAAGGAAAAAGAATGGCGGAAAAATTAGCGGCTGAATTAATAGATGCTTCTAATAAAACTGGAGTAGCTATGAAGAAAAGAGACGATGTGCACCGCATGGCAGACGCCAATAAGGCCTTTGCCCATTTCGCTTAATATCTACAAAATACGAACATTTACGAAATTACGAATATATTTTGACTTTTTATTTTATTTATTTATGGCCAGACAATATCCCATCGAAAAATATCGCAATATTGGAATTATTGCTCATATAGACGCCGGTAAAACAACTACTACCGAGCGAGTTTTGTTTTATACTGGAATTACCCATAAAATTGGAGAAGTGCATGAAGGAGAGGCCACTATGGATTGGATGGAACAAGAAAAAGAAAGAGGTATCACTATTACCAGTGCAGCTACAACTTGTTTTTGGAAAGATCATCAGATAAATATTATTGATACTCCTGGTCATGTTGATTTCACAGTGGAAGTGGAAAGATCTTTGCGAGTTTTGGATGGTGGGGTGGTAGTTTTTGATGGAAAAGAAGGAGTAGAACCGCAGTCTGAAACAGTTTGGCGTCAAGCGGATAAATATAATGTTCCTAGAGTTTGTTTTATTAATAAAATTGACAAAGAAGGAGCTGATTTCTATTTTGCTCTAAAAACTATTTGGGATCGCTTAACTCCTAATGCAGTAGCGGTGCAGTTGCCTATTGGAGAAAGAGGTGATTTTCGAGGGGTTATTGATTTGATGAAAATGAAAGCCTATTCCTTTGAAGGCTCAATGGGAGAAAAAGTAATTGAAGAAGAAATTCCTGCCGATCTTTTGGATAAAGCCAAAGAGTGGAGAGAAAAAATGGTAGAGAAAATTTCTGAAACCGATGAGAAATTAATTGAAAAATATTTAAACGGAGAAGAAATTTCCATAGAAGAATTGAAAGCGGCGTTGAGAAAGGGAGTAATCGCAGTAACTTTAATTCCGGTTTTTGTGGGAACTGCTTTGCGCAACAAAGGAGTGCAATTGGTTTTGGATGCAGTGATTAATTATTTACCATCACCTTTAGATGTGCCACCTATGAAAGGGACGGACCCAGAAAATGAAGAAAAAGAAATTAAAATTGTGAATGATGATAACGGTTCTTTTGTGGCATTAGCTTTTAAAGTGGCTACGGATCCTTTTGTTGGTCAATTAACGTTTTTTAGAGTTTATTCCGGAGTACTTAAAGCTGGATCCTATGTTTTAAATTCAACTAAAAATCAAAAAGAAAGAATCGGACGAATTTTAAGAATGCATGCCAATCACCGAGAAGAAGTGGAAGAAATATATTCTGGAGGGATTGGAGCTTTGGTGGGAATGAAAAATACTACTACTGGAGATACTCTTTGCGATGAAAATAAACCAGTACTTTTGGAATCAATTAATTTTCCGGAACCAGTTATTTCCATTGCCATTGAACCAAAAACTAAAGCTGATCAAGAAAAGATGGGCTTGGCTTTACGAAAGTTAGCCGAGGAAGATCCAACTTTTAAAGTGAGATCAGATGAAGAAACTGGTCAGGTAATTATTTCTGGTATGGGAGAACTACATTTGGATATTTTGGTGGATCGCATGAAAAGAGAATTTAAAGTGGAAGCTAATATCGGTCAGCCTCAGGTAGCTTATCGTGAAACGATTAAGACTATGGCTGAAGCAGAAGGAAAATACATCAAACAATCAGGAGGTCGTGGACAATATGGACATGTTTGGTTGAAAGTAGAACCCCAAGAAAAAGGCAAAGGGTTTGAATTTGTGAACGAAATTAAAGGGGGAGCTATTCCACAAGAATATATTGCTCCAGTAGGGAAAGGAGCTAAAGAAGCTATGGATAAGGGAGTTTTGGCTGGTTATCCAATGGTAGATATTAAAGTTACTCTTTATGATGGGTCATATCATGATGTGGATTCTTCTGAAGCGGCTTTTAAAATTGCTGGTTCTATTGGTTTTAAAGAAGCGGTGAGAAGGGCGAATCCTTTTATTTTGGAACCAGTAATGAAAGTGAATGTAATCACGCCGGAAAAATTTATGGGAGATGTCGTGGGAGACCTAAACTCCAAGCGGGGAATTATTAAAGAAATGAATGATAGAGGAGAAGGTTCTGCTCGGGTTAAATTAATTGATGCAGAAGTTCCTCTTTCAGCTATGTTTGGTTATGCTACTCAACTACGATCTATGACTCAAGGACGAGCTAACTATGCTATGGAATTTGGATATTATAGCGAAGTACCAAAAAGTATTTCTGAAAAAATAATTAGCGGAGAAGTTAAATAAATATGATATTGGAAAAAAAACTAAAAGAAGCCCTGGATCTTTTGGGAGGAAAAGCAGTTGTTTTTGATAGTAATGAATGCTATATTTTCTTGACTTTGAAAGAATTTCGTAAAATAAAAAAAGAAGGCATCGAAGGCTTGACAAAGCAAGAATTGATTGATAAGATTAACAATGATATTGCTGCTTGGAAGATTTCTCAAGAACAGGAACAAGTGGATCAAATTGATGCCGAAGCTCTGTCTGAAGATCAGGAAGAAGAGATAAAGTATGAAAGGAGTTAGTTATCCACAATAAAAATACTTGGCTCTTGCCAAAAAAAACAATTTGTAGTAGAATAATTTTTGTATAAACAAATTAAATAATAAATCACAAATCGTGATAATTTGTGCTTTGGTTAGCTTTTTTAGTTAAAAATAATTAAGCTTCAATAGCCTAAATTGAAACGACAAAAAAATATGGCAGCAGAACAATTTGACAGATCAAAACTTCATGTTAACGTCGGTACTATCGGCCACGTTGATCATGGAAAAACAACTTTAACTGCAGCAATTCTGCATGTTTTAAGTTTTAGTGGAAAAGCTAAGGAAAAAGGAGTGGATGAAATAGATAAGGCTCCAGAAGAAAGAGAGCGCGGGATTACTATTGCCACTGCTCATTGTGAATATGAAACAGATAAGCGTCATTATGCCCATGTAGATTGTCCGGGACATGCTGACTATATTAAAAATATGATTACTGGAGCTGCCCAAATGGATGGAGCAGTTTTAGTGGTGGCGGCTACTGATGGACCGATGCCACAAACTCGTGAACATATTCTTTTAGCTAAACAAGTAGGTGTTCCAGAAATAGTGGTTTTTCTAAATAAAGTTGATATGGTAGATGATCCAGAGTTGATAGATTTAGTAGAAGAAGAAGTACGTGAGCTTTTGACTAAATATGAATTTGATGGAGAAAATGCTGTTATTATTAGAGGTTCTGCTCTAAAAGCGCTAGAATCTAAATCAGATAAGGAAGAAGCAGCTAAGCCGATTTTAGATTTAATGGAAGCCTTGGATACTAAAATTCCTGAACCAATAAGAGACATAGATAAACCTTTTCTAATGCCAATTGAAGATATTTTCTCAATTGAAGGACGAGGAACAGTGGTTACTGGAAGAATCGAAAGAGGAATAGTTAATATTAATGATGAGATTGAAATTGTTGGTCTGAAAGCAACTCAAAAAACCATTGTTACTGGAATTGAAATGTTTAACAAATCTTTGGATCGTGGACAAGCAGGAGATAATGCTGGTGTTCTCTTAAGAGGAACCAAAAAGGAAGATGTTGAAAGAGGTCAAGTTTTAGCTAAACCAGGATCTATTACTCCTCATACTGAATTTGAAAGTGAAGTTTATATTTTAACCAAAGAAGAAGGCGGACGCCATACTCCTTTTTTCAAGGGTTATAAACCGCAATTTTATGTTAGAACTACTGATGTAACTGGAGAAGTTACTTTACTGGAAGGAACTGAAATGGTTATGCCTGGGGACACAGTTAACTTTGTAGTTAAGCTAGTAGCTCCAGTAGCCATGGAAGAAGGAATGAAGTTTGCCATCCGTGAAGGAGGCAAAACTGTCGGAGCCGGAGTGGTTACAAAAATTGTAAAATAAGTTTATTCTTTGCCCAGCTCTTTTCCAAGGGCTGGGTTTTAGAGGGAATTTATAAGTCAGACTCTCTCGACCGTTGTATGAATAATTAATATTCATTAAAAACTAATAATGAAAAAGGAAGAAGAAGTAAAATCTAGAGTAAGAATAAAAATCAAGGCCTATGATCATAAGATAATTGATCAAACTGCCAAGCAGATTGTAGAGACAGCTGAGAGAAATGGTGCCAATATTACCGGTCCAGTTCCTTTGCCAACAGAAATTAAGAAGTTTACTGTTAATAAATCTACTTTTGTGCACAAAGATGCGCGCGACCAATATGAGATGCGTATGCATAAAAGATTGATTGATATTTGGAGTCCATCTCCTAAGACCATTGATAGTTTGACTAATCTTGATTTGCCAGCTGGAGTAGATATAGAAATAAAAATGTAGTTTATCTAGTTAAAGTCCCGCTAAATAAATAAGCGTGGATACTCAACTAGCCATAGTAAATCGGGTAATCACTAGCCCATAAATTTTACTGGCTTGTGGATGCTCGATTTTTTAATTCTCTAAAAATGTAAAGAAGATCAATGAGTAGATTTGCATTAGGAAAAAAAGTAGGAATGACTACTATATATGATGAAAAAGAAGGAGTGTTAAATATAACGCTAGTTGAATGTTTTTCTAAAGTGAATTTAATTCGGACTATGGAAAAGGATGGATATGAAGCAGTAAGATTAGAAATTGAAAAAACTAAAAATAAAAAACTTATTCGTGAATTTAGAATGGAAGGAAAATCAGAAATGAAAGTGGGAGACATCATAAAAGCTGAAAATTTTTCAATTGGAGAATTGACTAAAGTAAGTGGTATAACTAAAGGGAAAGGTTTTCAAGGAGTAGTTAAAGGGCATGGGTTTAAAGGTTCACCGAAATCCCATGGACATAAACATGATTTGCGAGCGCCTGGATCGATTGGATCGGGATTTCCAGAACATGTAATAAAAGGCAAAAGAATGGCAGGGAGAATGGGCGGAGGACGATCAACTGCAAAGAATATTAAGATTGTTTTTGTTGATAAAGAAAAAAATCTAATTGGATTTCAAGGTGCTATTCCCGGCATTCCCGGAAATATTATAGAAATAGCAAAAATGGAAGAGAAAAAATAATTTTAGAAAATGGCCAAAATTACAATCTACAATTTAGAAGGAAAAAAAGTAGAAGATCTTGAATTAAATGATTCTGTTTTTGCCTTGCCGATTAGTGATGATATTTTACATCAAGTATATGTAGCTCAGGCCAGTAATCAACGTCAAGTCTTAGCTCACACTAAAAATAGAGGAGAACGAGCTGGATCAGGGATCAAGCCTTGGAGACAGAAGGGAACAGGCCGAGCACGAGTAGGATCAGTAAGAAGTCCTATTTGGAGAAAGGGAGGCGTAACTTTTGGTCCTACTAAAGATAGAAATTTTAAAAAGAAAATTAATAGAAAAGTTAACACGCAAGCTATAAAATTAGCGTTAAGTGGAAAGCTTAGAGATCAGGAGATTTTTGTAATAGATAAAATGGAAATTCCTGAAAGAAAAACCAAAACAGCGGTTTTGGCGATGAAAAATATGAAAATAAAAGGAAATACCTTGGTAGTTTTTTCTCAAGCAGAAAAAGCCAATGCTGTAGCAACTCAGAATATTCCGAAAGTTACTAATATTCCGGTAAGTCAATTGAATGTATTGGATATTTTGAATAATAAAAATTTACTTTTATCAAAGGATTCAATTAAATATTTGGAAGAAAAGTACGGTAAATAAAAAATATGGAAAAAGCAATTGCTAAAAAAGAGAATAAAGAAAAACAAATTATCGGAAATGTTGATTTCGGAATTTTAGTAGAACCTTGGGTTACAGAAGCTTCAACAGCTATGATGGAAATGAATAAATATGTTTTTAAGGTAGCTTCGAGGGCAGAAAAAGGTAAAATTAAAAGAGCAGTAGAGGGTTTATATAATGTAAAAGTAATAGCAGTGAATACGATTAATATCCCCAAAAAACTTAGAAATTATGGCAATACCCCAGGATGGAAATCTGGTTTTAAGAAAGCTATTATTACCCTGAAAGAAGGAGATAAAATAGAATTATTTGAAGGCGCAAGTAAATAAAAATTATGGCGATTAAAATATATAAAAAAAATAATGCTGGAAGAAGAAATATGTCGATTGTTAAATCGGATATTTTGTATTCTGGAAAACCGGAAAAAGGATTAACTGTTGGAATGAAAAGTAAGGCCGGAAGAAGTGGGGGAAAAATTTCTGTTCGCCATCAAGGAGGCGGACACAAACAACAATATCGAATAATTGATTTTAAACAAACTAAATTCGGAATTCCAGGTAAGATTGCATCTATTGAAAGAGATCCTGTGCGCAGTGGTTTTATTGCTCTAGTTAATTATCGGGATGGCGAGAAAAAATATATTTTAGCCAGTGAAGGTATGGTTTCCGGAAAAGAAATTATTTGTGATGAAAACGCTCCAATTAAATTAGGTAATCGAACGAAAGTTAAAAATATACCAACTGGAACCATCCTTTGTAATGTGGAACTTTTTCCAGGCAAGGGAGGACAAATTGCTAGATCAGCCGGTTCAGGAGTAGCCTTGAATGCGGTAGATGAATCAGTGGCTCAATTAAAAATGAGTTCCGGAGAAATTAGGATTGTAGATAAGGAATGCTATGCTACTATTGGACAAGTGAGTAATTTTGAACACAACGCCATTGATATAGGAAAAGCTGGACGCAGTCGATGGATGGGCCGACGTCCATCAGTAAGAGGCTCAGCTATGAATCCAGTTGATCATCCTCATGGAGGAGGAGAAGGAAGACAAGGAATTGGTCTAAAACATCCGAAAACTCCTTGGGGAAAGCCAGCTTTAGGAAAAAAGACCAGAAAAAAGTATAAGTATAGTAATAAGTTTATAATTAAAAGAAGAGAAAAGAAAAGATAATAAGAAATTATGACTAGAAGTCTAAAAAAAGGTCCCTATGTGGATCAGCGATTAATTAAAAAAATTCAGGACAAAAAACCTGAAGACAAGTCACCAATTAAAACTTGGTCTCGGGCTTCGGTTATTTCTCCGGAAATGGTAGGGGTCACCTTTGCAGTGCATAATGGAAAAGATTTTATTTCTGTTTATATTACCGAAGAGATGGTGGGACATCGCCTAGGAGAATTTTCCTTAACCAGGAAATTTACTCGGCATGGAGGAAAAATGCAGAAGGAAATAGAATTAGCTGATAAACAAAAGGAAATTGATTCATCTAAAGCTGAAAAAGCCGGCGCTGAGTCAGGAAAAAAATAGTAAGTAAATTATCAAAATGAAAGTTTCAGCCAGATTAAAAAATTTAAGAGTAGCTCCTAGAAAAAGTCGATTGCTTATCGGATTAATTAAAGGTCTAGATATAAGTGACGCGCTTATCCAATTGGATGATACGGTGAAAAAGAGTAGTGCCCCCATCAAGAAATTATTGGAAAGTGCCATTGCTAATGGAGAAAATAATTTTGGATTGGATAAAAGTAACCTCTACGTTTTTGATATGAAAATCCAATCTGGCCCAGTTTTGAAACGTTGGATGCCGAAAGCCTTTGGAAGAGCAGGTAAAATTATGAAAAGAACATCCGTCATAGAAATAACTTTAGAGGAAAGAATAGAGGGTAAAGGCAGAAAAACTAAAGAAGAAATTGAAAAAGAAAAGCAAAAAAGAGCCGAAGAAAGAAAAAAGCAAGAAAAAGAAAGAAGTGCTCAAGAAAAGGAAGAAGAAAAAATCTCTGAAAAAGGAATAAACAAGAAGGTAGAAAAAGATCAGCCAGTTGTCAATCGAAAAAAAGAAAAATCTGGATGGGGTAGCAAGATATTCAGAAGAAAATCAATGTAAATTACGAATACAATATTATGGGACACAAAGTTAATCCGGTAGGTCTAAGAATTGGAATAACCAATACCTGGAGATCTCGTTGGATAAGTAAAAAAGAATATCAAGAAAATCTAAAGCAGGATATAAAAGTTCGTTTTTTAGTGATGGAAAAATGGAAAAGCGCAGCTATTGCCGATGTGGAAATTGAAAGATCTCCGGCCATGATTAATATTATTATAAAAACTGCTCGCCCTGGAGTTTTAATAGGACGAGGAGGTAGTGGTATTGAAGACATACAAAAATTTATTAAAAGTAATATTTTTAAGAATAAAAAGATTGTTTTAAAAATTGAAGTGCAAGAAGTAAAAAAATTTGAAGAACATGCAATGTTAATTGCTCAAAATATTGCTGAACAATTAGAAAAAAGAATGCCCTTTAGAAGAATATTGAAGTCTTCCTTGGATCGAGTGGTTAAAAATAGTGCTATTAAAGGAATTAAAATTCAATTGGCTGGAAGATTGGGTGGCGCAGAAATGTCTCGATTAGAATGGGCAGCCAAGGGGACTCTTCCTCTTCATACATTAAGAGCTAATATTGATTTTGCTAAAGCGACGGCCTTTACTACCTATGGAACACTAGGTGTAAAAGTTTGGTTATATAAAGGGGAAGTTTTTGATAAAAATAATTCAGAAAAAGTAAATAATAATAAAGAATAAGAACTAACGACTGAAAAATCATTATGTTGATGCCGAAAAAAGTAAAACATAGAAAGCTTCAAAGAGGAGGCAAAATCAGAGGAACAGCTCAGCGCGGGAGTTCTATTAGTTTTGGTGCTTATGGATTAAAAGCTTTGGAATCTAATTTGATTTCTGCCAGACAAATCGAAGCTGCTCGAAGGGCTATGACACGGTATATCCAAAGAGGAGGTAAAATTTGGATAAGAATATTTCCTGATAAACCAATGACTAAAAAAGGAGACGAAACTCCTATGGGAAAAGGAAAAGGAGCTGTAGATCATTTTGTTTCAGTGGTGAAGGCTGGAAAAATTTTATTTGAAATGGATGGAGTGAAAGAATCAGCAGCGCGCGAAGCCATGAATCTGGCGGCTTATAAATTGAATGTTAAGACGAAGTTTATATCTAAGGAAAAAGAATAATTATATGAAAATCAAGGAATTAAGAGAAAAGAATAGTGGAGAATTAAATAGAATTCTGGTTGAAAAAAAAGAAATAATCAGGAAGATTCGTTTTGATATTGCTTCCAAGCAAGTTAAAAATACTAAAGATTTAGGTAAGGCTAAAAAAGATATTGCTAGAATTTTGACTATAATTAAAGAAAGTTAAAAACTATGACAAGCCAATCATCTAAAAATAAAATAATTGTAAGAAAAAGAGGAAAAGTTGTGAGCGATAAAGCTGATAAAACTGTTGTAGTTTCCATAGATAGCTTCAAGACCCATCCTATGTATAAGAAAAAATATAAAGTAACGAAAAAATACAAAGCTCATGATCCAGAAAATCGTTTTAAGATGGGAGATTTAGTAGAAATAATTCCTTGTCGCCCGATGAGTAGAGATAAGAGACACAAAGTGATTTATCCCAGCACCCAAAATAATCAGAAAATAGAGAATTAAAATCACCTCAATCCCAGGCATAAGCCAGTGGATGCGGGGTTTACGAAAAATATGATTCAAGCAGAAACAAAATTAAAAATAGCTGACAATACTGGTGCTAAAATCATCAAGTGTTTTAAGGTATTAGGCGGAACCAGGAAAAGATATGCTCAAATTGGTGATATTGTGGTGGCCTCAGTTAAAGTGGCTGAACCCAGAGGTATGGTAAAAAAGGGAGATAAAGTGAGAGCGGTGATTGTTAGACAAAGAAAAGAATTGAAAAGAAAAGACGGATCCCTAATTAGATTTGATGAGAATGCAGCTGTGATTTTAGAAGGAAAAGAGCCAAAGGGGACTAGAATTTTTGGTCCCATTGCTAGAGAAATACGGGAAAAGGGTTATGCTAAGATAATTTCTTTGGCTCCTGAAGTTTTATAGAAAGTTTTAGATTTAAGATTTTAAATAGAAAAGTAATAAGCATATATGAAAATAAAGAAAGGCGATCAAGTAAAAATGTTGGCAGGAAAAGACCGCGGTAAAATCGGTAAGGTACTTACTATTTTTCCAGTTGAAGAAAAATTGACAGTAGAAGGTTTGAATTTAATGAAAAAGCATGTTCGTCCGAAAAAAGAAGGCGAAAAAGGACAAATAGTAGAAATTCCAAGAAGAGTGGATAGTTCCAATGTTATGGTAGTCTGCCCAAAATGCGGAAAAAATTCTCGCATCGGACTGAGGCAATCCAAAAGTGGAAAACTGAGAATTTGCAAAAAGTGTCAAACAGAGCTATAAAGCGTTAATCAAGTATATGACAAAAATTAAGCAACAATATAATAAGGAAGTTGTTCCAAACATGAAAAAGAAGTTTGGGTTTAAAAATGACTTAGAAGTGCCACGAATTGAAAAGGTGGTAATTAATAGTGGAGTTGGAAGATTTATTAAAGATGCCAATTTGGTTAAAGAAATATTTGATTCTATCCAAAGCATCGTTGGACAAAAACCAGTTATGACTAAAGCTAAAACTTCCATTGTCGGGTTTAAAACTCGAGAGGGATTAGAAATCGGAATTAAGGCTACTTTGAGAGGGAAAAGAATGTGGGATTTTTTGGATCGCTTAATTAATTCAGCTATACCTCGGGTAAGGGATTTTCAGGGGATTAATCAATCTTCCATTGATGCAAGCGGGAATTTGAACATTGGAATTAAAGAACATATGATTTTTCCGGAAATTATAGCCGAAAATGTAAAAAGTGTTTTTAGCCTTCAAGTTATAGTGGTTACGACGGCTAAAAGCAGAGAAGAGGGAAAAGAATTATTTAAATTATTAAAATTGCCAATTAAGGAATAATAAAAATATGGCTAAAAAATCTGTTGAGGCGCGAGCCAGAAAAAAACCTAAATTTTCTACCCGAATTGTTCGGAGATGTTGGAAATGCGGAAGAAAACACGGGTATATGCGTCAGTTTGATATTTGTCGAATTTGTTTTAGAGAGCTGGCTAGTACCGGACAAATTCCCGGAGTTAAAAAATCTAGTTGGTAATAAATAATCTCATAGTAAGAACATTATGTTAGATCCAATTGCAGACATGTTATCCAGAATAAGAAACGCCCAGATGGCTGGTAAGAGCGAGGTATTTTTCCGTGCGTCAAAAATAAAAATGGCGGTGTCTAATATTTTGGAGCAAGAAGGTTTCATTGAAGCAGCTTCTCAGGAAAAAAATAATGACAACAAGGAAACTATACGGGTAGTGTTAAAATATAATAAGGTTTCCAATACGGAAAAAATGCCAGCTATCAGAGAAATTAAAAGAATTAGTCGAGAAGGAAATAGAGTTTATATTAAAAAACAAGACATTAGAAAAATAAAAAATGATTTTGGTATTGCAATTATTTCAACTTCACGAGGCGTAATGACAGGAGAGGGTGCTAAGAAAAATGGCTTGGGAGGAGAATATATTTGCGAAGTCTGGTAGTAAAAAAAATAAAAAGTCAAAAAATATGTATTCGCTAACGCTCATATTAATTAATAGAAAGAGTGCGTGGAGACACAAAAATTTTAAGAGTTGATATTAGAGTTTTTAAATTATATTATTTATATGTCGAGAATAGGAAAAAAACCCATAAAAATTGAAGAAGGCGTTGAAGCCAAGATAGATAAAAATCATTTGGAGATAAAAAGCTCCAAGGGTGCTTTGCAGTTGACGATTAATCGAGAAATCAAGATAGAAATAAAAGAAAATGAAATAATCGTCTCACCTAGCAGAAAATCTAAGCAATCTCCAGCTATTTGGGGGCTTACTCGCTCATTAATCAGCAATATGGTTAAAGGAGTTAAAGAAGGTTATCAGAAAAAATTAGAATTACAAGGAGTTGGATTCAGAATGGCAGTTCAAGGAAAAAAAATTAATATGGCTTTAGGGTTTTCTCATCCAGTAGTGGTGGATATTCCAGATGGATTAGAAGCTAAGATTGAGGAAAATATTTTAACCATTTCCGGAATAGATAAACAGCTAGTAGGACAATTTGCAGCCAATATCAGGGCGCTTAAGGAGGTAGAGCCATACAAAGGGAAAGGTTTTAGATATGTAGGAGAACATGTCCGTAAGAAAGCAGGAAAGAAAGCAGCTGCCACAACTAAATAAAAAAGCTTAATTTATTTCAATAAAATGGAAAAGAATAGTCGAAACAATTTAAGACAAATGAGAAAAAAGAGAGTTTCAATCAAAAACAGAGGAACTGCTCAAAGACCTCGGCTTTCAGTTTTTCGCAGTTTGAAAAATATTTGGGTTCAAGTCATTAATGATGAAAAAGGCGTGACTTTGTTTTCAACTAATTTAAAAGTTATAAAAGGTAAAAATGATTTAAAGAGTGCTCGATTGCTAGGGAAATTAGTAGCTGAAAAATGTTTAGAAAAAAATATTAAAGCAGTAGTTTTTGATCGTTCTGGATATAAATATCATGGAAAAATTAAGGAGTTGGCCGAAGGAGCGCGCGAAGGAAAGTTAACGTTATAAATCTATAAGTAATATATATGGCAAAAGGCGGAAAAAATTTTAGAGGTAAAAGGGAAAAGCCCGAATACGATCAAAAACTTTTGGATTTGGCCAGAGTAACCCGAGTGGTGAGGGGAGGAAGACGTTTTCGTTTTAGAGCTACTGTGGTGATTGGTAATCGCAAAGGACGAGTAGGTGTGGGAGTCGGCAAAGGAGCAGATGTCTCTGATTCTATAAAAAAAGCTTTTGAAAATGGAAAAAAGAATTTAATTTCTATTGATGTTAATAATCATACTATTTTACACGATGTTCGACATAAAAAAGGAAGTGCCAAGATAATTCTTAAACCAGCTCCAAAAGGAACCGGAATTATTGCTGGTGGACCTATCAGAGTAGTAGCGGAACTTGGCGGTATAAAGGATATAGTAACCAAATCATTAGGAACTTCCAATAAGTTGAATGTGGCTCGCGCTGCTATTGAAGCTCTTGATTCTTTGCGCAAAACTCGTCCAAGAAAAAATCAGAAATTTTTTAAAGAAAATAAATAAAAATTATGCAGATTAATACACTGAAAATTAAATATCCTAAGAAGAAAAGAAAAACCATCGGCCGTGGAGGAAAGAAGGGAACTTATTCTGGTCGTGGAAGTAAGGGGCAAAAAGCCAGAAGTGGGTCAGCCATTAATCCTCTTTTTGAAGGAGGACGCTCTTCCTTAATTGATCATCTTAAAAAAGTGCGCGGATTTAAATCGCGTAATAAAAAATTTGTGGAAGTTCAAGTGTCTCAACTAGGAAAGTTATTCAAAGACAAGGAAGCAGTAGATGTTAAATCTTTAAAGAAAGCCGGACTTTCTCCCAAAAGGCTGGATGGTAGGAAAATTAAAATTATTGGCAGAGAAGAAATAAAAAAAGGCTTAACCATTGGAAAAGATATTCTATTTTCAAAAAAATCCAAGGAAACCATCGAAAAAGCCGGTGGCAAGATGGGTGTCTAAAAATTGGCTAAGAGCTTCTTGGTTATCATTTCTTGAGCTATAATAAAGATAATTAAGGACAAACCAATCAGATGTTTGAAAAAATTTTACAAATCTTCAGGATAAAAGAACTACGGAATAAAATATTTTTTATTCTGGTTCTTTTGATAATTTTTCGTTTGGCTGCCAATATTCCAGTTCCTGGAGTGGATCAGGAACAATTGAAGAATTTTTTTCAAGGCAACCAGCTTTTTGGACTTTTAAATCTTTTTTCTGGGGGAGGGCTAAGTAGCATCTCTATTATGCTTCTAGGAGTAGGTCCATATATTACTGCTTCTATTATTATGCAACTTTTAACTATGATTGTTCCAAGACTGGAGCAAATCTATAAAGAAGAAGGAGAAGCTGGGAGACAAAAATTTAATCAATGGACTCGTTGGGCCACAGTTCCTTTGGCTGCTATGCAAACTTTTGCTATGATTTCTCTCTTACGGTCTCAACAAATTTTGGGTGAGTTAACTCGTTTTGATATGGCTTCTATCGTGGTGGTATCGGTAGCTGGAACTATTTTTTTGATGTGGTTGGGAGAGTTAATCACGGAGAAAAAAATCGGCAATGGAGTTTCTTTGATTATCTTTGCTGGAATTGTGGCTGGGATACCTTCAGTTGTTTCTCGAATTATATCTACTTGGGATTCCTCTCAATTTTTTACTTATCTGTTTCTTCTAATTGCGACTGTTATTGCAGTGGCTGGCGTGGTGATGGTTACTGAAGGCCAGAGAAATATTCCAGTGTCCTATGCTAAAAGAATTAGGGGTAATAGGATGTATGGCGGGACATCTTCTCATCTGCCATTGCGAGTCAATCAAGCGGGAGTAATTCCGATAATTTTTGCTATGTCTATTATGCTTTTCCCTGGAATGATTGCTAATTTTTTGGCTAATTCTTCCCAAGCCACAGTCGCTTCTATTGCTAGATTTGTGGGGAACATTTTTCAAAATCAACTCTTTTATGGATCAGCCTATTTTATTTTGGTGGTAGCGTTTACTTACTTTTATACGGCTGTGGTTTTTGATCCGAATAAAATTTCCGAAAGTCTGCAAAAACAAGGAGGTTATGTTCCAGGTATTCGGCCGGGAAAAAATACAGCGGAATATTTGTATGCCATAATGAATCGAGTGACTTTGTCAGGAGCTATTTTCTTGGGTTTAATCGCGGTTTTGCCTTTTATTATTCAAGCTTTTACTAATATTAATTCAATCAGCGTAGGCGGAACCGGGTTGTTAATTGTGGTTTCGGTAGTCATTGAAACTATTAAACAGATTGAAGGTCAGCTGGTTATGAGAGACTATGAAGGATTTTAATCAGCCAAAAAATTTAATCATTCTTGGATCTCAAGGGGCGGGAAAAGGAACCCAAGCTAAGCTTTTAGCAGAAAAATTTGGGTTAGTTCATTTAGAAATGGGAGAAATTTTACGTAGAACCATAAAATCTCAGAGTGTTTTAGGCAAAAAATTAGAAAAAATAGTTTATCAAAAGAAAGAATTGGTTCCAGACAAAATGATTATTCGGATTCTTTCTCAAGAAATTAAACAAGTTTCTTTCAAAAAAGGTTTAATTTTAGACGGTTTTCCCAGAACGGTTGAGCAAACAGAGGAAGGAGAAAGAGTCTTTCAAAAAAATAAAAGAAGCATTGATAAAGTAATTTATATTCGGCTTTTAGAAAAGGAATCTTTACGGAGAATAGCTAAGCGATTTAATTGTTCCAGTTGTCAAAAAAGTTTGATTCTAGGGCGGGATATAAAAAAGGCAGAAAGTGCTTGTCCATTTTGCGGAGGCTCTTCGGAAAAAAGAATAGATGATACTCCATCTGGCGCTCGGAAAAGAATAAAAATATTTAAGAAGGAAACGTTACCAGTCATTGACTATTTTCGTCGAAATAAAATATTAGTAGAGGTTAATGGAAAAGGAAGTATTCAAGAAATTTTCCAAAGAATTATAAAAAAAATCAAGTAATATGTCTACTGAAAATAACAAAATTAAAATAATGCGTGTAGCCGGAAGAAAGCTAGCGGAGATTATGCAGGAATTGGAGGAAGAAATACGAGTAGGCTTAAACACGTTGGAATTAGACAAGCTTGCTGAGAAGCTTGTTTTTTCTTCAGGTGGAACGCCAGCTTTTAAAAATTTCGGCCAAGAAAATCCTTATCCGGCAACTATTTGTGCTTCCATCAATTCAGAAATTGTTCATGGTATTCCTCGGCAAGATAAAATAATTAAAAACGGCGATCTTCTAAAAATTGATGTTGGGATGAAATACAAAGGTTTTTATGCGGATATGGCTCGTTCATTTATTATCGGACAAGCTAGCCCAGAGGCCAAAAAATTAATGGAAGTTACCCAACAGTCTTTTTGGGAGGGGATTGAAAATTTGAAAGCCGGAAGGATGCTCAGTGATTATTCTCGGGTGGTTCAAAAATATGTGGAAGATAATGGCTTTTCGGTGGTTAGAAATCTAGTGGGTCATGGCATTGGAAAGGCCCTTCACGAAGATCCGCAAATTCCCAATTATTTCAACAAAAAATATCCTGATTTGAAATTAAAAGAAGGGATGACTTTGGCATTTGAACCGATGGTGAACGCTGGGAAATTTGGAACGGTTTTGGATACTAACGATGGATGGACTTTTCGCACTAAGGATGGAAGTTTATCAGCGCATTATGAAAATACGGTTTTAATTACCAAAGACGGAACAGAAGTTCTTACTAAAATTTAGAAAATAAAAAATCCCCCTTGGATAAATTAAGTCATATTAAACTTAATCATCCAAGAGGGAATCTCAGAGGCTATTAATTTATAAAATGATATCGTTGCCTCTTTAAAATCTTTCTTGTTTTTTTTAGTCTCATTTGGGCAATGATTTGCCCGATGAAACAATTTGAAACATTATTTTTTACTTTATCAAAATCAAACTTAATCTCTGCTATACTAGCAACCAGTAAAACAACAGATAGAAATGCGATCCAAAGCAATAATTCAAACATATTTATCCTCCATATATTAATTTTTTAAAAAACATGCAAACACTACCAATATACTATTTTATCATAAAAAAACCTTTATGTCAATACCTAGTCAAAATTCGGCTGAAATAAGCCACGTTCTGGGGGTAGATTTTGGACAAGCCAAGATCGGCTTAGCTTTGGCCGATATGGAGACCAAAATCGCTTTTGCCCATAAAACTCTGGAAAATAAAGCTAATATTTTCCAAAAGCTATCAGAAATTGTGCAGAATAAAAAAGTGGAGAAAATAATCGTGGGTATGCCTATCCATAAAGCTTCTGATGATACAGCCAAGACGGTGCGTGAGTTTATTCATAAACTAAAAGAAGAAATAAAAATTCCAGTAGAATTGCAAAATGAAATGTTCACTACTAAAATGGCGGAAGAAAATCTTAAAGAATCTGGAGCAAAAAAGATTAAAAATTTTGATGATCAAGAAGCGGCTCGGATAATCTTACAAAGTTGGTTAGAAGAAAATTATTAAATCTTCCCCAGTCAAATTGTGTGGTATAATAAAGTTAACTAAATATTAAGTTAAACAAATGGAAACCAGTCCATATCTTTCAGTTATCATCCCTTCCTATAAAGAAGGTCAGCGTATTGGGCGCAATCTCTTGCAAATTGAAGAATATTTAAGCTCCAAAAATTATACCTATGAAGTTTTGGTGGTAGTGGACGGCTCACCAGATAATACGGCTGAAGTGGCACGCAGTTTTTCGGATAAAGTGAAAAATTTGCGGGTAATTGATAACCCGGAAAATCACGGCAAAGGCTATGTGGTTCGCCAAGGACTTTTGGAATCTCACGGAGAATATCGTCTTTTTTTGGATGCCGACGGTTCCACTTCCATAAATCATCTGGATTCATTTTTTCCGGAATTTAAAAATGGTTTTGACGTGGTTCTTGGATCGCGGGATATTCAAGGCGCCTATGTTCAAGTTCATCAGCCGAAATATCGGGAAGTTATGGGAGATATGGGCAATTGGTTGATTAGAATTGTTTTGGGGCTGTGGATTTTTCCAGATACGCAATGCGGTTTCAAAATGCTGAACGCACGAGCGGCTCAAGCAGTAGCTAGTAGGATGGTAGTGGATCGTTTCGGTTTTGATTTTGAGTTGATAATTTTGGCTAAAAAATTAGGTTTTAAAATTAAACAAATGCCGGTGAGATGGTTGAATGAAGAAGGCTCTACGGTGAGCGGGCTCACCGGACCGAATGGATTCATTCAAGTGATAGTAGATTTATTCAAAACCAAAGGCAGATTAATTACCGGAAAATATAATATTCACCCAGTTAAATAATTTCGCTTTACGAAATTATGCCTAGGGCGTATTTAACAGGGTAAAGAAAAAAGATTAAAATAAAAAACCACCCCAGTTAAATCCCCGCCGTTGCGGGTGATCAATACTCGAGCAATTTAACGGGGTAAAAAAACAGGAGATGGAAAATAAAAAAACAATCAAATATGCTAAAGCTGTTTCCGAATTAAGGCAGGATGTAGTGACTGGAGATTGGGTAATTATTGCTACTGGACGAGCCAAGCGACCTGAAGAGTTCGCGGAAGAAGAAAAGGAGACGATTAAAGAAGATTCTGAAAAGAAATGTTTTTTTTGTTTTCCAGAAATGACCGGACAAGAGGAAGATGTTTTGATTTACCAAGACGAAGAAGGTAGTTGGAGCTTGAGAGTTTTTCCTAATAAATATCCGGCAGTTTCTCGTACTCGTGAAGTGAAACATATGGAAGAAGGTCCGTATTTTGCTATGGACGGCGTCGGTTATCATGAAATAATTGTGACGCGCGATCATAAGCGCCAAATTGCTCTAATGGAAAAAGAAGCGGTGGCGGAAGTTATAGACGCCTATCAAGAGAGATATATTGATTTGATGAATAAAAAGAGTGTCAAATATGTAGATATTTTTCACAATCACGGTTCCAAAGCTGGTGCTTCTATTCCTCATCCACATTCCCAACTAATGGCTATTCCGGTTATTTCTCCTTATGTGCAGTCGGAACTAGACGGAGCGGAAATTTATCATCGCTCTAATCAGCATTGTGTTTATTGTTCAATGGTGGAATGGGAAAGAGAAAAAGGAAAAAGAATAATTTTTGAAAATGATAATTTCATCGCCCTTTGTCCCTTTGCTTCACGAGTGGCTTTTGAAGTTTGGGTTATGCCCAAAAAACACAGTCCTTACTTTGAAAGAATTTCTAGTGAGAATAAGGTTCAACTGGCCGAGGCTCTGCAAAAAGCCGTTGGAAAAATCTATGGTGCGCTTAATAATCCGGATTATAATTTTTATTTGCACACTGCGCCGTGCGACGGAAAAGATTATCCGCATTTTCATTGGCATATTGAAATTCTCCCACGGACTTCTATTTGGGCGGGGTTTGAACTTTCTACTGGGATAGAAGTTTCCACTATCCAGCCGGAAGTAGCGGCGGAATATCTTCGGAAGCAAGAATAATTTAGTTTTTAGTTGGTAGTTTTTAGTTAGTAGTTGATAGTTGATAGGTTTTAGTTAATAGTTTTGGTTTTTTAGATATTTGGGGTTGATTTCCTTATTTAATATGAAAAGAAAAGGTTTCACACTTATTGAATTATTAATCTCATTGCTATCATTGGTATTCTAGCCAGTGTGGTTTTGGTGAGTTTGAGTAGTGCTAAAAGTAAAGCCAGAAATGCTGGCAGAAAGCAAGACGTAGCGTCTTTGATTAAAGCTTTTAAAGCTATAAATATCGATACTGGTAGTTATCCGGATACCGGAGATAACTATAAATGTGTTAGTACTGCTTGCATGAGTGTGTCTTCAAGTTATCTTCCTGATAACGGTGTTTTTGCAAAGAGTCTACTTTCTTATATATCAGCTATTCCAATTGATCCCCAAGATAGTAATCGAACCACTGGCGGATCACAGACCTATGGGTATTTTTATAAAGGTGGGGGTGCGCCAATTTTATTTTGGTCATTAGAATATAAAGCAGATTGTTCCCCAGGCATTGTAAATATTTTAGGAGGATCAACAACAAGTTGTTACTATTTATTTAACTAAGCACTAAATATCTAAATTGCCCCTTAGGGCTTTTTTTGTTATAATTTGAATATATGCCATCCTGCGGGTGGTCATTCGTAGAAACAATAAAATTATGAAAAGATTAATTATAGGAAATTTAAAGATGCACTTGTTATCTCCAATTGAAAGAGATCGGTATTTAGATACCTTAGAAAAAGAATTAAAGGGGAAGAAGTTTCCTAATGCAGAAGTTGTTATTTGCCCGCCTTTTGTGCATCTGGAGGCTTTTAAAAAAAGATTGGGTAAAAAAATTCACCCTGTTAAATCCCCGACAAGTCGGGGTGCGCAGCAATCTAACAGGGTAAAATTGGGAGCCCAAAATGTTTTTTCGGAAAATAAAGGATCGTTTACTGGAGAAGTTTCTCCGATGATGCTCAAAAATCTGGGATGTGAATATGTGATTCTTGGTCACAGTGAAAGAAGAAAATATTTTTCTGAAACGGATGAAGAAGTAAATCGAAAATCTTTGGGTTGTCTAAAAAACGGGCTAAAGCCAATTATTTGCATTGGTGAAACCGGAATAGAAAGAGAAATGGGAGAAACGCATAAAATAATCACCAGACAAGTGAAGGAGGCTCTAAAAAATGTTTCTAGAACTAAGGCTGAGGAGTTAGTTTTGGCCTATGAGCCAGTTTGGGCAGTAGGCAGTGATAATGTTCCGGAATCCAATGAAACCTTAAGTGCTAAACTTTTGATTAAGAAAATAATTACTGGAATGTTTGGAAAAAAATATGCGGAAAAAGTGAGGATAATTTATGGTGGAAGCGTGAGTGTTAAATCGACCAAGGAAACCTGCGTAGATCCAGAAATGGACGGAGCCTTAATTGGACGGGATTCGTTAGTACCATATGAGTTTATAAAAATAGTGGAAATAATTAATAACTAATTTATGATAACACCAGTCAAAGAAATTTTAGAAAGAGCTCGAAAAGGCGGTTATGCCGTCGGAGCTTTTAATACAGTTAATTTGGAAACTACTCGCGCCATTGTGGAAGCGGCTTTAGAAATGGGCTCGCCAGTGATTATCCAAATGACGGAAAAAACTATGGAATATGGAGGCGGAAGAGGAATGTATCAGTTAGTCAAAAACGACGCCGAATTTTATGCTCCATCCATTCCCATTGGAATTCATTTGGATCATGGACATAGTTTTGAAATAGTTGAGCGAGCGGCCGAGATTGGCTATAATTCGGTTATGTATGACGGTTCCAGAAAAAGTTTTGAAGATAATTTAGAAACGACTAAAAAAATTACCCAATTTTGTCACGATAAAGAGATTTCAGTTCAAGCTGAGTTAGGCAGTGTGCCTTATTTGGGAGAAGTTAATGTAGGGGAAATAGATTGGGATAAATATATGACCGATCCGGTTCAAGCGGAAAAATTTGTGGCGGAAACCGAAATAGATTCTTTGGCTGTAGCTATTGGTAATGCCCATGGCTTTGTTAAGGAACGAAGTGAACCAGATTATGAAAGGCTAGAAAAAATCAATCAAGCGGTTAATATTCCTTTAATTCTTCATGGAGCTTCCGATTGGGAAAACGGTAGAGTATCGGAAGTGATTAAAAGAGGTATCACTTGCTTTAATGTTGATACGGCGCTTCGATTGGCTTTTGTTAATAATTTAATAAAATCGGTTCGGGAACAAGAGAATGTTTCTTTTGATGTTCGAAAACTTTTGGGAGATGCACGCGAAGCAGTGAAAAAAACCGTCAAAGAAAAAATAAAAATCTTTGGGAGTGAAGGTAAGGCTTAACTTTCCATATTTTATCCCAGCGCTAATTCCAACATAAAATACATGTGTTTAACTATACCGGCGAAAGTGGTAGAAATAAAAGGACGGGAAGCGATTATTCAAAAAGAATCTGCTACTAAAACAATTGATATTTCTCTCGTCCCCGATGTTAAAATCGGGGATTGGATTTTATTTGCCAATCAAACGGCAGTGCAGGTGATTTCCGAGACGGATGCCAAAGAGATTGTGGATCTTTTGGAAAGTTATCATCCCAATGCTCAACCGGATAAACTGTCGGAGAAATTTAAGAATATTATTGAAAATTCCAAAAAGCGAGATCTAACCAAAGAGGAAATAATTTATCTTTTGCAAACGAAGGACGCAGAAAAAGAAGCGCTGTATTCCGAAGCGGATGTGGTGCGTCGAGCGAATCTTCAAGATTTCATTTGCATCCACGGCATTATTGAATTTTCCAATTATTGTAAAAACGATTGCGCCTATTGCGGATTGCGCTGTCAAAACTCTGAGGTTAAGCACTATAGAATGACGCCGGAAGAAATAGTGTCCACAGCGGTAAAAGCAGCCAATGTGAAGGGCTATAAACTTTTGGTTTTACAATCTGGAGAAGATCCATATTACACGGCGGAAATGTTTGCGGATATTATCCAAAAAATAAAAGCGACCGCTAAAGTTTTTATTTTTATCAGTGTGGGTGAGCGTGGATTGGATTTCTACAAAAAATTGAAAGAAGCGGGCGCTTCGGGAACACTTTTCCGTTTTGAAACGGCTAATACGAAACTTTTTCAAAAAATGCATCCGAATGGAAAAAATTTTGAAAGTCGTCTGGAGCATTTGAAATTTATGAAAGAACTAGGATATTTTGTTGCTACTGGATCCATTATTGGGTTGCCCGAACAGACACTAGAAGATTTAGCCGACGATATAATGATAATGAAAAAATGGGCTAATATGATTTCCATGGGACCATTCGTGCCTTCAAAAAATACGCCGTTGGAAAAAGAAAAATCGGGAGATCCTGAAATGAATTTTAAAATGATTTCAGTCGTGCGCCTTCTGATGCCGAAAATCCGCATTCCGGTCGTGACGGCTTTGGAAACTTTGGCGGACGAAGGCGGAAGAAAAAAAGGACTTTTAGCAGGAGCTAATTCTTTAATGCTCAATCTCACACCGGGAAAATATCGTGCCAATTATAAAATATATGACAACAAATTTTTTGATAAAGAAAGCATTTGGGAAAAATATGGTCTTTTCAAAGCGGAAGAAAGCTATCAGATGATTGAAGAAAGGATGGGTGAAGAATTAAATAAAGTTATAAAGTAGAAAGTTATAAAGTTATAAAGTTTACCCTGTGAAATTCTGCTCCGCGGACCACGCTTTGTGTGGTATTTCACAGGGAAAAGAATTTATGGATAAAATAAAAAAAGTTCTGAATGAGGAAAAAATATTTTCCATTCTCAAAAAAAATCAAAATCCTAGCAAAAAAAAGGTAGCGGAAATATTGAAAAAATCTTTGAATAAAAAAGGACTCACTTTGGAAGAAGTGGGAGCTTTGGTCAATGTGAAAGATAAAAAACTTTTGGAAGAAATTTTTTCCACAGCCGGAAAAATAAAAAAAGAAATTTATGGAGAACGGCTAGTGCTTTTTGCACCACTCTATATTTCTAGCTTTTGTGTTAATGATTGTGAATATTGCGGATTCCACGCGCGCAACAAGATGCCGAGAAAGAAATTGAAATTGAGTGAAATCAAGAAACAAGTGAAAATTTTGGAGGATATGGGTCACAAGCGACTGCTTTTGGAATTTGGCGAACATGAAAAAGAAAATCCGATTGACTATGTGGTGGAAGTGATTAAAACCATTTATGCCACCAAATCCAAAAAAGGTTCCATTCGTCGAGTGAATGTGAATATCGCTTCCACGACAGTGGAAAATTATAAAAAATTAAAAAAAGCCGGTATAGGAACCTACCAATTGTTTCAAGAAACTTATCATCAAGAAACATACAAAAAAATGCACAAAGGTCCGAAAGCGGACTATGCTCGTCAGCTTTTCGCGCACGACAAAGCATTTGAAGCGGGGATTGATGATTTGGGGATTGGGGTTTTGTTTGGACTCTTTGACTGGAAATTTGAAGTGTTGGCGTTGCTTTCTCACGCCAAATATATGGACAAGAAATTTGGAGTGGGTCCTCACACCATTTCAGTTCCGCGTTTTCAGCCGGCGGATTCGGTGAATTTCAAGCCGAAACATTATGTGGACGAAAATGAACTTTTAAAAATAGTGGCCATTCTGCGCCTGGCTGTGCCATATACCGGAATGATTATTTCTACACGAGAAAGAGCCGAGATTAGGGAAAAAGCTTTCATCACTGGAATTTCTCAAACCAGTGCGGCCTCACGCACGGCTCCCGGTGGTTATGGCAAAGGGCATAATTTGGAGCAATTTCACACGGCTGATCATCGCAGTGTGTCTGAATTTATTAGCGCGCTTTTGGAAAAAGAAATGATGCCTAGTTTTTGCACAGCTTGCTATCGCATTGGCAGAACTGGAGAAAAATTTATGGATTTGGCGAAACCGGGAGATATTCAAAATTTCTGCCGGCCTAATGCTATTTTGACTTTCAAAGAATATCTGTTGGATTATGCCGACAAAAAACAGAAAGTTTTGGGTGAAAAAATAATCCAGAAATATCTCAAGCTTATTCCCGACCAAAAAATTAGAAAAGAAACCCAAAAACGTTTAGAAAAAATTACTAAAGGTAAGCGAGATTTTTATTTTTAGTAAGCATTTTTTGTGGTATAATTAATTCAATGGAAAATAAAAACAAACCAAAAATTGCTATTGTTAGTCTGACGTCCTGTGAAGGGTGCCAGTTTGCGCTTCTGGATTTGGGAGAAAGATTTTTGGATTTTGCCAATCAAGTAGAAATGGTGGAATTTCGACTTTTAGAAGATGAAGAAGATAAGGGAGAAAAATTAGATGTTGGAATTATAGAAGGTAATCCGATGACAGAAGAAAATATTAAAACTTTGAAAAATCTGCGCGAGCGCAGTAAATTACTGGTAGTGATTGGAAATTGTGCCGCTATGGGTGGTATTCCGGAAATAAAAAATTATCAAGAAGGAAAAAATACCATCAAACATGTCTATAAATATCTTCAAGGGATTGAAAATCCGGAAATCAAGGAAGTGGATAATTTTGTGAAAGTGGATTTCACTTTTCCGGGTTGCCCCATTAATGCAGAAGAATTTTTGCTGTATATGCCGGGATTATTAGCTGGAAAAATTCCCCAGATTCCTGACAATCCAGTTTGTGTGGAATGTAAGAAAAAGGGCAATCGTTGTTTACTATTGGATAAAAAGCCGTGTTTTGGGCCAATGATTTTGGGAGGATGTGATGCAGCTTGTCCGACATCTCGAATGGTTTGCCAAGGTTGCAGAGGCTTGCGTCCCAAGGGTAATATCAAGGCTATGCGAGCTACCTTGAAAAATATGATGACTGATGAAGAATTTGAAAATACTGCTGAAATTTATGGCCTCAGAGATGATTTAGAAGAAAGAGAAAAAAAGATTAACTAAAATATGAAGGCTCTAAAGATTTTAATAATATTATTAGCTATAACTGGAAGTACGGTCTGGTCTTTTCAAAAAAAGGTAGTGGAAGTTAAAAATGGAAAGCTATCAATAGAGGTAGAAAATATTTTTTCCACTCCTTGCTCTCAGCCGATAGAATATTCGATTGGCAATGTGGATGAACGCTTTGGAATGGCGCGGGAGGATTTTCAAAAAATAGTTATGGACTCGGAAAAAATCTGGGAAAATGCTATGGGAATGAATATTTTTGAATATAATCCGGATGGATTAGTAAAAGTGAATTTAATCTATGATGAAAGGCAAGCCAGTTCCGATGAATCATTAAAATTAGAAAAAGAGTTGGCAGCGTTAAATTCCAGCGCTAATGTTTTGAATAAAAATTACGATGACCTAAAAATTTCTTATGAAAAAAAATCCAAAGAATATGAAGAAAACTTAGCTCAATATGAAAAAAATTTAAAAAAATACAATAACAAAGTAGATGATTGGAATAAGAGCGACAAAAGTTCTCAATCAGAATATGAAGAACTTAAGGATGATAAAAAAGATTTAGAGGAAGAATATAAAAAGCTAGACAAGGAAAGAAAGGATTTAAATTCTCAGTCAGAAAAGATTAACGGAGCGGTGAAGAAAGAAAACAAACTTGTTAATAATTATAATAGCAAAGTTAATACCTATAAAGATAAATATGGAGCTACTCGAGAATTTGAAAAAGGAGTTTATTCTGCCGATATCATTAATATATATCAATATCAAACAGAAGAAGATTTGCGGTTGACCCTCTCTCATGAATTTGGACACGCTCGCGGAATTGATCATGTGGAAAATCCCTTATCTCTGATGTATTATTTAATGGCTGATCAGGATATGGATAACCCAACACTGACCAATGAGGATATTAGGGAAATGAAAAATGTTTGTGAAATATTATGAACCCCGTTAGAATTTATGATTATACGGGATACAAAATAATAATAATTTAAATAATTTTCACTATTGGTTTAAACAATAGTTGCAAAATTCTAACGGGGTGAATATAAAAATAAATCACATTGCTAAAACAGAAGGACATGCCGGTTTTGCAGCCAGTATTATTAAGGGCGACGTCAAGTCGGCTAAATTAGAAGTACAGGAAGGCATGCGCTTGATTGAAGGTATATTGGTTGGTCGGAATTTTATGGATGTTCCGATTGTGGCTCAAAGAATTTGTGGAATTTGTCCGGTAGTTCATAATTTAACTTCTATTAAGGCTTTGGAAAATGCTATGGGAGTCAAAGTGAGTGAAGAAACAAAAAAATTAAGAACTCTTTTGGAATTAGGACAACTTATTCATTCTCATGCGTTGCATCTTTTCTTTCTGTCTTTGGCTGATTTTTTGGATATGGAAAATGATCTAACTTTAATTAAAGAATATCCGGAAGAAACAAGAATGGTTATTAGAATTAGAGAATACGGAATGAGTTTGATTAAAATTATTGGCGGTAGGGTGGTTCATCCATTAACCAATGAAGTTGGAGGATTTAAGAAAGTGCCCACCACGGAAGAAATTCAACAGTTGATTCAAGGAAGTGAAAAAATTATTTCCGAAGTGCTAGAATTAGGAGAATTTTTCCGAAAAATAAAGATTCCTGAATTTTCCAGAAAAACTGAATATGTTTCTTTGGGGCAAAAAGGTCGGTATGCTATTTATGAAGGCGATATTATTTCTTCTCAGGGATTGCATATTCCGGCGGAAAAATTTGAAGCTAATTTTCATGAATTGCAAAAGCAAAAAGAAGTCATTAAAAAAGTAGAGCATAACGGAAAGAGCTATATGATTGGTGCTATTGCTAGGATTAATAATAATCGAGACAAATTAATGCCCCTAGCGCATAAATATTTAGAAAGTCTTGGCTGGACATTCCCGGATTTCAATCCTTTCCATAATATTTTATCTCAAATGACAGAGGTAATTCATTGTATTGAAGAATCAGGAAAAATTCTCAAAGAATTGTCTCACGTAGATTTAAACAAAGCTTTGACTGAAAAATATGCAGTCAAGGAAGGAGTAGGTGTTGCGGCAGTAGAAGCTCCTCGCGGAACGCTTTATTATCATATTGAAGTGGATAATAGGGGATATGTAAAAAATGTGAACATTATGACGCCTACGGCTCAATTCCTTTCTAATTTAGAGGATGATATTGCTCTTTATCTTCCAAAAGTTATGAATTTAGAGGAGCATGAAAGAGAGAAAAAATTGCGGGCTTTTATTCGGGCTTATGATCCGTGCATATCTTGCGCGGTCCACTAATTTTATTATCCCAGCGCCAATTCCGATTTAATTGTAAATAATGTAAAGTTTAATTCGCGGATTCGCCTACGGCTTAAATATTTGATTTAATAAGTTAATAATTGCGAATTAGTGCGGGACGCTCGTTTTTATAGCCACTCGCCCAGCTCGCGGACAAAAAAGGCGTGCATGATTTTCTTTTAGCTAAACAGATTATTGATAAGGTTCTGGAAATAACACAGGAAAAAAAATTGGAGCAAGTTTCCAAAGTTTTTTTGGAAGTTGGAACGATATCTATGGCACACGATAGTTTCGACGAACATCCGGAAGAAATTAATTTGGAAAATTTGCAGTTCGGATTGGAAAGCATCGCCAAAGATACAATTTTGAAAGATGTAAAATTTAATATAAAGAAAACAGAAGGGGATAGTTGGAAAATAACCAATATTGAGGTAAAATAAAAGCGTATGACTATCCCGCACCAAATTCCGAATTAGAATATAGTTTATGCATAGTCTAATTCACGGAATCGCCTGCGGCTTAGTTTGTAAAAATATTAAAATTAAAAGAGCGAATTGGTGCGGGATGCTCGTTTTTGTTCCTGCTCTCTTTGCTCACAGACAAAAATGGCAAAATTAGCTATCAATGGTTTCGGACGAATTGGTCGAGCAGCCTTTAAAATTGCTTTAGAAAAAAATAATCTAGAAGTAGTGGCTATCAATGATTTGACTGATGCTAAAACTCTAGCTCATTTAATTCAATACGATACGGTCTATGGAAAATATCCCAAAAAAGTTTCTGCGGGAGAAAAAAGTATAAATATCGATGGCAAAGAATATCCTATCTTCGCTGAACCGGATCCAACCAAGCTTCCTTGGAAAGAATTAAATATCGATGTGGTTTTGGAATGCACAGGTCGGTTTATTAAAGACGGAAAGGCGCGCGCTCATATTGAAGCGGGGGCCAAAAAAGTAATTATTTCTGCTCCAGCTAAAGGAGGGGATGTTTCCACTTTTCTATTAGGAGTAAACGAAGACAAATATTCAAATCAGGATGTTGTTTCTAATGCTTCCTGCACCACCAACTGTATTGCTCCAGTAGCGCAAATTATCCATTCAAATTTTGGAGTGGAAAAGGCCATGATGACAACTATTCATTCTTATACTGCTGACCAAAATATTCAAGATGGACCGCACAAAGATCTTCGCCGAGCAAGAGCGGCCGCTCAAAACATTGTTCCGACAACTACTGGTGCAGCTATTGCAACAGCAGAAGTAATTCCAGAACTACAAGGTCTCTTTGATGGACTAGCAGTTAGAGTACCCACCATTAATGGATCACTTTCGGATTTCACTTTTCTTTTAAAAAAGGATACTACAGTGGAGGAAATCAATAATGTTTTAACTAAAACTTCCCAAGAGGATAGATATAAAAATATTTTAGAAGTGACCAATGATCCGATTGTTTCTTCGGATATTATTGGTAATCCAAAATCAAGTATCGTGGATCTTTCTCTGACTAAAGTTGTAGGAGGAAATTTAATTAAGATTGTCGTTTGGTATGATAATGAGTGGGGATATTCCAATCGGTTGGTTGAAATGGTGGAACATATAATAAAATAGATTATTATGTTTGATATTTTAATAAAAAATGGAATGCTGGTAGATGGGACTGGCAAGGCTATGTATCAAGCCAACATCGGGATTAAAGAAGATAGAATTGTTGAGATTGGAGAATTACATAATGAAAAAGGAGAAATAGAAATTGATGCCGAAGGTAAAATTGTTTGCCCTGGTTTTATTGATGTGAATAACCATAGTGATACCTATTGGCAAATATTCCAAAATCCTAATTTAGAAAGTTTACTTTATCAGGGTATTACCACTATAATTGGTGGAAATTGTGGGTCTTCTTTGGCTCCCCTGGCTGATTCTAAAACACTTCAATCCATTCAAAAATGGTCTAATCTCAATCAGATAAATTTTAATTGGCTTTCCTTGAAAGAATTTTTTGATTTTTTGGAAACCAAAAAAATTTCTGTTAATTTTGGGACGCTGACTGGACATGGCACACTGAGAAGAGGAATATTGAAAGATCAGATGAGAGGGCTTGAACAAAAAGAATTGGATTTTGTGAAAAAAATGCTTACCCAATCTTTTAAGGAAGGTGCTCTGGGAATGTCAACGGGACTAGTTTATACGCATGCACGTAGTGCTACTGTTGATGAACTTTCGGAGTTAGCTAATATTATAAAAAAATTTGACGGAGTTTATGTTACTCACGTGAGAGATGAACGAAAAGATTTTTTGGAAGCGATTGAAGAATCAATTAAGGTTGCTGAAAAAACTGGAGTGAAGCTTCACATAGCTCATTTAAAAGTAATGGGAGAAAATAATTGGGATTTAATGGACGACGCTTTTTATCTTCTGGATAAGGCTCATGAAAAAGGTATGGAGATAAGTTTTGATGTATTCCCATATACTAACACTGGAACTGTTCTTTACACTCTTTTGCCAAATTGGGTTTCGGCTGGAGGGAAAAAAGTGATGTTGCAAAGACTCAAAGATCAGATTATTAGAAAAAAGGTTATAAGGGAAATGCAAGAATCGGGTTTTAATTATTCAAAAATAGAGATTGCCATATCTTTATTAAATAAAACTTTAGGTAATAAAAGTATTGCAGAAATAGCTAAATCTCAAGAGAAGTCATTGGAAGAAGCTGTTTTGGATATTTTATTAGCTTCCGAAGGAAGGGTGATAACTTCTATGGAAGTATTGAGCGAAGAAAATGTGGAAAAAGCTATTATGCATCCTTTGTCGATAATTTCAACTAATGGAGCGGGATATAATATTGCTCATTCAAAAACCGGAGAGTTGGTTCATCCTAGAAGTTTTGGAACATTTCCTAAGGTGTTAGCAAAATATGTAAAAGAAAAAAAGATAATTAGCTGGGAAGAAGCAATCCGAAAAATGACTTTGGCTCCAGCAAAAAAGTTTGGAATAGAAAAAAGAGGGAAATTAGAGTTAAAATATTTTGCGGATATTGCTATTATTGACCAAAATAAGATAGAGGATTTAGCTACTGCAGATAATCCATATCAATATAGTCAAGGCGTAGAAACCCTTATTATTAATGGTCAATTAGTTTTAGATAAAGGCAAATGTACCGGATTAAAAAACGGGAAAGTATTGAGGCGATAATATGAAAACAGAAGATTTACGGGGTAAAAAAGTTTTAGTAATGGGCCTAGGTCTACATGGGGGCGGAATCGGAACCGTCCGATTTTTGTGTTCGGCTGGAGCCCATGTTATAGTCACTGATTTGAAAACAAAAGAACAGTTGGCTAATTCTTTAGACAAAATTAAAGATTTAAAAGGTATCGAGTATGTCTTTGGGCAACATCGTCCCGAAGATTTTTTAAGGGCTGATCTGATTATAAAAACTCCACCAATACCGTGGAATAATAAATATATAAAAGCAGCTTTGGAAAAGAAAATACCAGTAGAAATAGATGCTGGGCTCTTCTTTAAATTGAATAGAAATCCAGTAGTGGGTATTACTGGCACCAAGGGCAAAACAACCACGTCCAGTTTTATTTATGAAATTATAAAAAATTCTGGAAAAAATACTATCAAAGTTGGTGTCGGACAAATTTCTGTATTGGACAAACTTCTAAACTTAAAAAAAGACAGCTTGGTTATTTTCGAACTTTCTAGCTGGAGATTGAGTGCTTTAGGCAAGGCCAAAATTAGTCCTCAAGTAGCGGTGCTTACTAATATTTATCCTGATCATCTGAACTATTATAAAACAATGGAAGATTATATCCAGGATAAGAAGTTTATTTTTCTTAATCAAAAACCTAAAGATTTTTGTATTCTTAATTGGGATAATGAAATCCTAAGAAAAATGGAACCGGAAATAAAATCCCAGATTATTAAATTTTCTCGAAATAAAATTTCTAATGGAAAGTCGGTTTATATTAATGAGGGAGCTATTTATTTAAACAACGGAATAGACGAAAAGAAAATAATTGATTTGTCTGAAGTTGGAATAAAAGGCGAACATAATCTAGAAAATATTTTAGCGGGAATAGGAGTTGCCTATGCGCTAGGAATAGATGCGAATTATATTAAAAAAACTATAGCAACCTTCAAGGGCATTGCTCATCGTTTGGAATTTGTCAGAGAGGTTAATGGGATTAAATATTATAACGATACATCGGCTACTACTCCTGAGAGTGCTATCTTTGGCATCGAGGCATTTATTAATCCGGTGGTTTTAATCTGTGGAGGGTCAGATAAAAATCTTAATATGTCCCCATTGGTAGAAAAAATAGCCGAAAAAGTCAAGGGCGTTGTTTTCTTGAAAGGAAAAGCGACTGAAAAAATCATCATTGAGTTAGAGAGGAAATTTATTAATTCAGATCTAGAAAAAAAATTTATTATAGCCGACTCTATGGAAAAAGCCGTCGAATTTGCTAATCAGTCGGCAGAAACAGGTGATGTGGTGCTTCTTTCTCCTGGAGCAGCTAGTTTTGGAATTTTTGCCAATGAATTCGAAAGAGGTGATAAATTTAAAGAGGCTGTAAAAAAACTTAAATAATCTGGACAAAATTAAATTCTCTTGCTAGAATAATCATCAGTTTTGGTTCAGTAAGTTTGTTTGTTTTAGGGATGTTATTTTTTATCCTTAGTAAATAAATAAAGTTATTAATGGGCCGGTAGCTCACCTGGTAGAGCGCCTCGTTTGCACCGAGGAGGTAGCGGGTTCAAGTCCTGTCCGGTCCACTTGGTTAAAAATAAAAGGACTTGAAGGGCGCGAGTAAATCCGAGCAAGTGAAGATTTATTGTGTGTAGCGCCCAGGCTCCGAGTCGGAGTGAGGAGAAGTCCTGTCCGGTCCACCGATTATTTTAAGGGCATGTAGCTCAGTTTCGGCCATAGGCCGACCAGCCTATGGCTGGGGTTTAGAGCGCGCCCGCCGTGGCGGGTAATGACGAGGGTTAGTTAATTTAATTTTATTTAAGGGCATGTAGCTCAGTTGGTTAGAGCGCGTCACTGATAATGACGAGGTCCCCGGTTCGAATCCAGGCATGCCCACCAAAATCAAACTTTCAGAAATTTTTGCGGTTTTTTCTGCGGCGATTTGCAAAAATCGCCAGGGTTTTTGCGGTGTGGCGCGCGCTTCGCGCGCGGACAGGATGAGGTTCGACCCAAAGATTTCTTTGGCAGCAACCTTTTTCGCAAAAAGGTTGCTCTCCCGTGCGATTTGAGGCAGGTTTGCTGCCTCTTTTATCCAATTTTCCATAGGTTCGACCCAGCCAGTCCGCTTTTGTTCAAGATTCATTGTTTTCTCTTCCAAAGTTTTCTTTTCGCTCATTAATTTCGCTTTTTCATTACGGTAAATTTCTCGCTCAATGTCTTGTTCTAAATAGCCGTCCAGCAGTCTTTGGA
>Ga0210057_1001489_pt1 | contig 35496 bp, 39 predicted proteins | sample CryGeyCG2114_010_2_FD_183968 | JGI IMG/M metagenome (GOLD analysis project Ga0210057, IMG submission 183968) | Groundwater microbial communities from aquifer - Crystal Geyser CG10_big_fil_rev_8/21/14_0.10 (SPAdes) (version 2) | ecosystem: Environmental > Aquatic > Deep subsurface > Groundwater ... | reverse complement strand
ACACTATGCGCTAACCTTATTAGTTGCATTCTACAGATAGTGTAGCAACTCCCAACCAAAAAGATTCAGGGGCTACCTCCATCCCCAAGCGACCTTACGGTCGGGGATTTAAGTGAGGTGGGTTAAACCGGAAAGGTAAGTATTCTTGTGCATTTTTAATTACTTCGAAGCTTCTTCTTGAGGATACATAGCTTGAGTATTCCACATATCCCATTCTTGAATACAAATCTATTACTGCATATACAAAGAATCTTCTACCATTACTTTTAACAAAATGAATAGTGTCTATTTGAACAAGATCTCCAGAACTCTTTACTTTGGGTCTTTTAATCTTCCCGTAAGGTGGTTTGAGTTGTCTGCTTCTTCTGGTTAGTCTATTTCTCCTAATTACTCGCTCTACTGAAGATAAGCTAACTCTGTATCCTGCATTTATCATCATTCTGTGTATAATCGGAGCACACCTACTGTATTTCTTTCTAAACTCGATAACTTTGTCGACTAATTCTTTAGAAAGTTGATTTGGGTGAGATTTTGGAGCTGAAGACATTGTTTGAATATACTCCCTGTGGTTAGGCGAAGCCTTCTTAATCCATTTGGATATTGTAGAGGGGGCTACTCCATATTTTCTAGCCACGACAGATTGTTTAATACCTCTAACTATTACATCATTAACAGCTAACCTCCTTGCTTTTGGAACGTAGGGATTGCTAGTATAGGACATAGCGGGTGTTATTACTGAACTTATTAACTCTAAGAACAGTTTGACACCTGCTATTTAATTATTCAAAAACTTTCCAAGCTCCTGAAGTATTACGTCTAGAACCTATATAAAATAAGGTATTATTGTAACTGGCTAACACCAATTGTAAACAACGCCAATTTGCACTAGCAAAAAAGTAACCCAAAACTCTTCGTAAAGCTGCCTTTTTTTTATGTGGAGGAACACGACAATTTTGCTACGAAACCAAAACTTTAAAAGATATACAGGTGATTGTTTTGTATATATTCCTCAACCTGCAAATGTACCAACCCTACAACCAACGCCCCCAGTGCAACTCTTCTGCGCGCCTCTGTTGACGAAATCTCCATAGGCTCCACGCCTGCAATTACCTTTAATTGATCAAACGGTAACTTGGTAATCGGCGAGCCACCCCGCGGATAGACGTACCAATCGAACTCTGCAAAAACCTTGGGAAAACAAGCTGCTTCCAAATCGCAGCCCCAGAGGTGCAACTTGGCGAGTTGATCCGATCCAATGATAAAACTCAGCTTGTGCTGAGGATACTTTGCCGCAAGTTCTCTTAGCGTCCGGTGAGTGAATCCTTCCTTTTTCTGGTCAATCTCGTGCGACTCAATGCGAACGACCTCGCCTCTCTGTTTGTGATCGGTAACCACGAGTGCCAGCATGGCCAACCGATGCTCAGCAGACAACATCTGGGGCTTATCAAACTGCGGATCGTGTACCGCGGCGGGCAAATACCAAACTTCGTCAAATAGCTTTTGTTCTAAAACTGCAGAAACAAGGGCTTGGTGTCCCTTGTGTGGTGGATCAAATGAGCCGCCTAGAATGCCAATGCTGTTCATCTTGATAGATTATCTAGCTGCATCATTCGGGCTGAATTAAGAACTCCGCCTGCTGCTAAAAAGTCTGCGACAAGTAAGAAAAATTCCTGTCGAACACTTTCTATTGGAAATGGTCTAGAAGCAAGTAAGGGAATAAACACATCATCTTTCTCAAGTAAATCCAACATCCCTGGATGAAAAACAATAAGCGTAAGTATTCCGAGTACCCCAGATGCAAAAAGTGCGCCAAGGCAGGGAGCATACTCAGCGTTTATTCTAGCTCGTTCCTTCTCAGTATAAGATTCTCCGCTTGTCATATCCCACTATTTTACTACAACTTTTTTTTCTTAACCGATTTCTTCTTGACTACTGGCTTCTTCTTTGTAAACTTCGCCCGGCGCTCTGCCCTTGCTGCCTGCTGAATCGCCCAGTCTTCCTTAGTCATGGTCTCCCCAACTTCTGGCTTTTTCCAACTTGCCCAGTCACATTTTGGGTACGTACTACAACCAAAAAATGACTTACCCCATCGAGAGTTCTTGACGATTACTTCACCTTTTTGACAAAGTGGACAAACCACACCCGCGATTTTTTCGACAATATTTTCGGTATATTTACACTCGGGAAAACGACTACAGCTCTTGAACTTGCCAAACTTACCACTACGAATCACAATCTCTCCCTGCTCCTGTTTACCACAATCTGGACACATCTCGTCGGTTTTTTCGACTGGAACCTGAACACGCTCTGCCGAGTCAGTTACTTCATCTATTCGCTTATGAAATGGCTTATAAAAAGCCCCAACTACGGCTCGCCACTCTTTCTCACCACGGGCGATGCGATCAAGATCTTCTTCCATCTCAGCTGTGAATTGATACTCCATAAATACCGGGAAGTGCTCTTTGAGAAAATCGGCGACAGTAATACCAACCGGACTAGCAAAAAATCGCTTATCGGTCCGCTCCACATAGCCCCGATCAACGATTACAGAGATAATACTAGCATAGGTGCTCGGTCTACCGATGCCTCGTTTTTCTAGTTCTTTGACAAGTGAGGCATCGTTGTACCGAGCTGGTGGTTGGGTAAATTTCTGAGTTGCAGTGTGTTTCTGATACAACAACGCTTTGCCTTTATCCAAATCTGGCAGTGGCGCGTCATCGCCGGCTGGTAGCAAGCTACGCCAGCCAGGGAATTTGAGAATTGAGCCTGTTGTTTTGAGTGTTGCTGTTTTGAAAGAAGTCACTACTGCAGGTGTAAGTGTGATTGAAACGCTTGTTTGATCATAACGCGCTTGTGTCATTTGGCTTGCTACAAATCTGCGCCAGATTAAATCGTACAGCTTGGCATGCTGCTGTGTAAGTCTGCCGCCGACAATATCTCTGCTTAGTTTAGATACACCAGTAACCCTAATTGCCTCGTGCGCTTCCTGCGCATTTTTACTCTTGGAGCGAAATACTTGGGGTTTGGCTGGCAAATACTCTGGCGCAAAGTTTTTGGCAATGTACTCACGAGCCATTGCTAGGGCCTGGGTGGACAAATTGAACGAATCGGTACGGTGATAGGTAATCAAGCCTTCTTCATAGAGTTGCTGGGCAATACGCATCGTCTGCTTACTGCTCCATCCCAGACGATTGGCGGCTGCTTGCTGCAAGGTAGAGGTAGAAAACGGCGGATAACTAGAATTTTTTCGTTCCTTTTTTTCAACTTCCATCACCTCATATGTAGCACTGGGGATGGCGGCTACTAAGTCGATAGTATCCGCTTCTTTGCTTGGCGAGTACATTTTGCCATCTATCGCTGTCACATGCGTCGAAAAACCCTCATCCTTTGCACCTGCTGCCAAAACTACAACTACTTCCCAATACTCGTCGGGCTTGAAGGTGGTGATTTTTTTTTCTCGCTCGACTATCAATCGAAGCGCTACTGATTGCACCCGCCCTGCCGAGAGTCCGCGTCGAATCTTGCGCCAGAGAACAGGAGAAACTTCGTATCCTACCAGCCTGTCAACAATCCTACGTGCCTGCTGGGCATGTACCAAACTCATATTAAGCTGCACAGGATCCCTGATTGCTGCCAGTACCGCTGGCTTGGTAATCTCAAAAAAACTCGCCCGCTGAAAGGCAGGCGATAGCTTTTTCTTTTTGAGACTTTCGAGTAAAATTTCTCGGACATGCCATGCAATAGCCTCTCCTTCTCGATCAGGGTCAGTGGCCAAAACAATATTGTCTGCTTTGGCTGCCTCTGTTTTGAGCTGTGATAATACCTTTCTTTTATCTTTGGAAACAACGTATTTTGGTTCAAAATCTGCCTCGATATCGACACCCATCTCTGATTTTGGCAAATCACGGACGTGGCCAACCGAAGCCAAAACTTGGTACTCGCTCCCAAGATATCCCGATAGCTTTCGTGCTTTGGTTGGTGATTCGACAATGATTAACTGCATAAACAATACCGGTGACTATACTACACCACTGAGAAACTGGCTAATAACAAATACTGACTTTTTCACCTTTTCTATCTATATATCCACCCAATTCAAGTTTGGTCAAACAAGCTTGATATGCTGCAAACGAACACGAAAGCTGCGCAAACAAATCCTCATTTTGTTGTGGTCCTGTCTGAAGAACTGCAATAATCTTCTGTTCCAGCTTGCCCACTGGTCCCTCGCTCTTCGTTGATGCAGGAAGATTCTCTCCGGTTGCTTCCATACCCAACTCAGTCAAAATATCGTTGGCAGAACTCACCAAAACAGCTCCTTCGTTGATCAACCACTTGGTGCCCTCAGAGTACGGACTCTGAATTGGCCCGGGCACTGCGCAAACAGATCTTCCAGACTCAAGGGCAAACTGTGCAGTGGTATGGCTGCCACTTCGTTTGGCGGCTTCTGTCACCACTACCGCCAAACTCATACCAGCCACAATACTATTACGAGCAATAAAATTCCCCTTGGTTGGCCTCGTAGCTGGCGGATACTCACTTATAATCGTCCCTCCCTTGGTTAAAATCTGGTCTACAATCGCATCCTGCGAAGCGGGATACATATAGTCAAAACCAAAACCAAGCACTGCCACGGTATGAGCATTTGCAGCCAATGCAGCCAAGTGTGCCACTGTATCAACGCCATACATACAGCCAGAAACTATCGTCGCTCCTGCCTGACACAGCTGCTTAGTTATCTCGGTCGTAACCGAACAACCATAGCTTGTCACCCGACGCGTCCCTACCACCGCAACCGGCAAAAGCGGACAAGAGTTGAGTGGAGCCCCTTTGGCAAAAAGTAACACCGGTGGTCGCTCACTTTGAGCCAAAAGCTGTGGATACTGACTAGATCCTATAACTATAACCCGAATTGATTTCTCTTTAAGTTTCTCTAAAAAACCGTATATTTCTTGTTCTTTTTTTGTTTTTTGGATTGCTATAAACAATTTTTCTGAAATTGGAATTTTTTGTTGTAGTGAAGGTTCTGCTACCCAAAAATCACTCCAACTCCAACCGTGTTTTTTTTGGCTATAAAAAATCTTAGCAAGAGTGCTTCGACCAACTCCAGGCACTAATGTGAGTGCAACTAAATTGGCAGCAATCGATTCGGTATGCATGCAATTCTTAGCCTACAAAAATTGCATGACTTGAAGCGTAGTACAATGAGTCATTTGCTAAAAAAATACCTTGGATTGCTGCTGCTGCACTACCTTCGCCTGATAGCACGGCTCAAGTTGGCGCGGTGGCGACCACACATCATCGGTATAACTGGCTCAGCTGGCAAAACCAGCACGATGGCGGCGGTTGCTGCTGTTCTAGCAGACTCGCACCAGGTAAAAACAAGCGAAAAAGCCAACTCAGAGAGTGGTATTCCGCTCAATATTCTTGGTCTCTACCCCAAGCTGTACACAACTAAAGATTGGCTCAGCTTGGGAGTAGCTGCAATACCAGCGCCTTTTCGTCCTACGCCAATAGCCGACACATATGTGGTAGAACTTGGTATAGACGGACCAACCTCACCCAAAAATATGTCTTTTCATCTCGGTCTCGTTCATCCAGAGATTGGCGTTTTTACTGCAGTGAACACTGTGCATGGCCAGTACTTCGAATCCTGGCTGCAATCCCAAGGCATTGTCCCCAATCGCAACAACGTCCTGGCTGCAATAGCAGAAGAAAAAGGCAAACTCATCACCAAGCTACCAAAAAGCGGCGCTGCCATCCTCAACGCAGACGAGCCATACATTGCAAAATATGCCAGAAAAACACGAGCCACTATCTATACATTTGGGAGTAAAAAATCTGCCACTGTCCAGCTACTCGAGACTACGCATAGCAGTAGAGGCACCACCTTCTCGTTTTCTACCAAAGACGCAATTGGCAACGTCAACTTCCCCCAGTATCTGCTACCTGCTCACTTTGGCATGAGCTTTGCAGCCGCGCTCTGCGTCGGCCTACACTCTAACCTCTCGCTATCATCTGCCTGTCGCTCACTCAAAAAAAACTTTGTCCTGCCACCTGGTAGAGCTACGCTTATCGAGGGTAAGCACAACACGACCATCCTCGATAGCTCATACAACTCTTCCCCCGAACCTTTGATTGATTTTTTAGAACTGCTGAAAGAAATACCAGGCAAAAGAAAAATTGCTTTGCTTGGAGACATCCGTGAGCTCGGTAGTGCCAGCGCAAGCGAGCACCAACGCGTTGGCAAGATAGCTGTCGCAACATGCGAGGTGGCGTTTTTGGTTGGGCCAGCCATGCACGCCCACGTCTTGCCACTCTTTCAAAAGACCAAAAAACCTGCCTTTGTCTGTAGCTCTGCTATTGATGCGGCAGAGAAGCTCGAGGATTACTTGCAACCAGGAGACACGCTACTGGTAAAAGGATCGCAAAACACTTTGTTGCTCGAGATTGCTATCGAACGCCTGATGTTGCATCCAGAGCAAGCAGAAGCCATTCTCTGTCGGCGGGGGAAGTTTTGGGATAGGGAGCGGAGAAAACTCCAATCAAAAGTCAAGATCTTTCAGTAAATTTTGCCACGCTTTGATATCTGCAAGAATCTTTGACACTGGCACAATAGAAGAGCTGACTACCACCGTCCCGTCACTGCTCAATAATAGTGCAAGATTTGCCATTATAAGTTTGCCAAGAGATTCTCTATGTGGAAAACTTATGCCTGGTATTGTTTTCTGTTTTTCAGCAGTGTAAGCCTGGCCACTCATCGTAAGAGCTGCAAGCGCTTCCTCCCTTGATCCAAATGGACACTCCTTGCTTTGCAGATAACTGCCAAGGTATGTATTCAATTCCTTCTGTCTTGTCACCATAACCTGCTCATACACACCAACTTGCCCAAGCTTTGCTGTCTTAATTTCGGACGCAATCCTCTGATTTTCTAATCCCAAAACAGCATTGGCTTGAACCGTTATTTTCAACAAATCAATCTTTGTTTTTATGTGACCAGACAAATCAGTGATACCTTGTGACGTTTCGTCACCAGACAAAAAAACAAGCAGTTCGCGTCTGGTGTGATCGGGCTGCAAGTATCCCATCTCAAGAACCTTGGCTTGCTGAGTAGTCTTGCTAGCATCAAACGGCTCGAGTTGGTTGGTAATTTCATCTGCATCTCCAAAACCGTCGGAACCTAAAAGGGGAGCAATAAACGCAGCATCATTATCATTGATTGAGCTTGTAATTTCTCCCCATTTTTTCATTGCTGCTTCTAACTGATCTTGAAACTTTTTGACACGTTCGTTCTCAGCCTGCGCCCACTTCCTTGCCCTTTGCCACAACCAAAACAACTTTTTTACCTGTAAATTGTATTTTTCAATTTGTTCTCGTTCTGATCGAGTTCTTTTTTTAAAATCATCTTCAGACTCGTTTTGATTCTGTGGAGGAATTTCGGGAGGTAGAACAGAAAGATTAAAACTCTGAAGCTCTGAATTTTCTGGCTGTTTTCCTTGTTTTGTGTCCAAAAAAGAGTCCGGGGAACCAGGGTTGAGACAACCAAAAAGCATGTTGTGACTACCGTCAAATTGACGCAATAAATGATCAAGATTGCGCATTGCCATACTGTGATTTGAGCCAACAAAAACGTGCCGAAGACGAGGAAGCACCCCAATTCTTTCTAGCTGTAAATTTTCTGGGAGAGTACGCCATACTTCATTCAAAGCAGCTAACAAAAAACCCTGTTGTAGTGTTGGCATGCCAACATCATCAAGACTTGCTTTAAAGTTTTCAAACGCGCGATCACTTCTTTTTGGATCTAAAAGCAAACCAAAAAAAGCTTCTAACTTCTTTTGAAGTGCCAAAAGAGTTTCTGGCAATAAATCTAAAGGTTGAGGAGAAATTACTGTCTCTGTATACAAACTCATTTGTCTCCTTCTCCTGTACCAGCCTCCATCCATTCTAACAGCTTCGCCACCACTGGTGCCGCATCACGACTTCCCTCACGGAATGGCTCGACCTCATCACTCTCTACCAATACAGTAAAAGCCAATGTGTCCGGCAGACCATGAGCTTGCACTTGCGCTTGCCACTTGGTGTGTAGAGTCACTTCCGCCGAATCTGTTGCAGTCGCAACTGCTGTCTCAAGAGCAGCGCGGATTGACTTCGTTCCTACAACTGCAGTAAACCATGCGTGCGTTTTTTTATGTCCATTCTCGGTATTACCGCCAAACTCAGCTGTACCTGTCTTGCACGCAATTGCACCAAGTTTCACCGCCTCAAACCCACCCAGTTCTGGCTGTCTGTGTGTTTGATTGTAAGCAAAGAGCGGAAACGCTGTCCCACCGCTGCTACACGCGTCGAGCATGCCGTCGAGTACTAAATCGAGCGTTGCTTGTCGTACGCCCAGCCCTTCGCACTGTTGATTAGTTTGTAACACTGTGGGAGGACAATGCACACCCTTGTTGGCAATACTCGCAGTCATTTGGGAAACCTGCAATGGCGTAACCAAAAGCAAACCTTGGCCGATGCCAAAGTGATACGTGTTACCCAAAAACCAGCGCTCACCTAGTTGCTGTTCCTTCCACTTTGGATCGGGCACCAGACCAGCTGCTTCGCCACTCAACTCCACTTTTGTCCGTTCCCCATAACCAAAAAGACGCGCAAATTCTGCCAAACGATCTGGCCCAATCGCCTCGGCTGCTTTATAAAAATAAATGTCGTTACTACGAGCCAATGCTCGCTGCAGCGACAATGTTCCTTCGGTACGGCCGTACTGTGAGTAGTACCAATTGGCAAAATCAAAATCATTGACGCTCAATACACCAGTATCCTCGACCGTAGTCGTAGCAGTAATGGCACCAGTCTCGATTCCTGCGACAGCAGTCACTAGCTTGAAAACAGAACCTGGAGGATAGGCACCAGCAATGGCTCGGTTAAAAAAAAGATTCTTGGGATGTGAGACGATTGAACGGACTGCCTCGCGTCGCTCTTTCTCTGCTTTGGCGTCGAGTCCTGTCTTTGAAAACAAGTTTGGATCAAAGCTGGGAGAACTGATAAGCGTCAATATCTGTCCAGTTTTTGGATCACTAATAATCACACTGCCCTCTAGATCTCCCATTATTTCTGTCGCCATACTCGAGAGATACGGATCGAGCGATGTCTTAATAGTTTGGCCTGATTCTCCCACTATACTTTGCTCAACTGCAAGGCGGCGACCTTGGGCATTGATCGTATAGCGAGTTACTCCCGTTTTTCCCCGCACTCGTTTTTCAAATGACTTCTCAAGACCAAACTTGCCAATACTGTCGCTCGGCAATAAATCTGGCTCTGCTTGGAGATCCTCGACAGAAACAGAGCTTGTATACCCAAGTGTGTGCGCAAATGAAGTACCGTAAGGATATGAGCGCTCCATACCGATGACAAGCTCACTTGATCCCGTCGCCGTAGTGGCAAATGCCAATGCCTCTGGGGCAGAAATTCTCGTAGCTGACGCAAAAAGCTTGGTCGCGTCACGCAAAAAGTAGGTTGGCGCATTAAATGCTATTGCTTCGCCATATCTATCCAAAAAAACACCTCTGCGACGAGCTGTGATCTCCTGAAATGATTTGTTATCTTCTGATAGTTCAAAAAACTCTTGACCACGTACCAACTGTAAGTCGATCAAACGTAGGCTCAAAAGCGAAAACACAAATACAAGTAAACCAACAAGAATGCGGTATTTCTGGAGCGAGAGAGTTTTATTTTGTTTCATAGACGCAAACGCTTTTGTAGCAAAACTTGACCCAACTGCTTGCGACTCGCTGGAGAAACTACAAGCAACACAACAAGCACCAGCAAAATTTGCCAAATAACCACAATTGCACTGCGATAAGCAGAAAAAATCAAGGCCAAAAATAACACAACAACTCCTATCACTACCGTAGGCCATCCTTGCCTATAGCTCTTCTCGGCAAACCAAAAACTACAAAGCAAAAATATAAAAACACCAAACCAAGAAAGTGAAAAAAGCACGGCAATCATAAATGAAATTGCAATAGCCATCAGCAACCGATGGTGCCATGCTTGTGAAAAAAACCAAATCGAACACAACACAACTGTTAACACTGGTGCACCAAGCGGGTACTCCAGCACGGCAATAACTGCAAGAGCAGCACATTGCAATAAAAATCGGAGTACTATTCTGAGTGTATGTATTGTATTCATCTCACGCTCACAATCGGTGCAGAAAAAAATGATACATACTGCTCAAGCAGTACTTGCTTGGTCGGTTCAGCTTGATCCCCATCTATTCGTGCGACTGTACCAAGAAACAAGCCTGCCGGTACTCCCGCTTGACCAAGGGTGGTAACTTTTTCACCCAATTGAATCTCCGAATCTTGTGGCAGTAGACCTAAGAACACTGACTCTCCGTCACCATGTATCAATCCTTGTACGCCCCCATCAGTAACTGCAAGAATCGACTTTTCTCTCGGATCAGACAGGAGGCGAATCACCGAGTGATTTGGCTCAACTATGCGCACTCTCCCTACAATCGTCCGAGCAACCAAAACCAACATACCCTCCTGCACTCCCTGTTTGCTACCTGCGGCAATTTCTGGATGAGCATATGAAATGCGTGTTGCTGTCAATAATTCCTGCTCATCCAAACGTGAGTCTTTTAATACCTCTCGCAATGCTACGGTTTCTTGAGCCTCTCGTTGTAGTGCGCTTATTGTCGCTAGCGCATTTGCTTGTTCAAACTCGAGCTGCGCCAACCGCTTGCTCATATCGAGTTGTTTGCGAAACAAACTGCTTGGGAGTTCGAGCAGCTTGGCTGCCTGGGTTAATCGGACATATACTGGCGTTGCCAGGGGCTGGACTGCTGCTCGCACCGGCCTGATCCAGCCCTGCCAATCTACTAATCCAATAAATAGTAGTGCTGCAAATGTCACCAGCCACTTTTTTAGTTTGAGTTGCAGACCTGGCTGTGAGACTTTCACACCAATCCCTTCACACAAACAAGCTCGGGATTTTTGGCGACAGTAACTCTACAAGCCAATTTCTCTTGCAAAAACTCCGCCAAGCCAGATAACAAACTCCCACCACCAACCAATACAATACCCTCTTCTATAATGCCACTCGCCAACTCTCTAGGTAGTCTGGAAAAAAAAACAATAATACCATCGAGCAATTCAAAAACTTGTGGCTGGATTACGGTCGAGAGTTGCTCTCGAGTCACCACTAACGTCTTACCTATTCTTTTTGTCATATCTTGGCCACGCACCACGCTTTTGTGAGCGCGATACTTTGCCAGCGTGTGCGAAGTAAAAACAGCGGCCAGTGCCCGCTTGAGTCGCTCAGCCTCGTGCCAACCGACTGCAAACTGCTCTGTTTCGAGTAAATGGCGCTGTACGTACTCTGTCAGTTGTATACCACCCCAGGGTATGCAGTGCGACTGAACGTGAGAACCGTTTGTCACAACACTGCAAACAGTTGTGCCGCCGCCAATATCGATAACACAGCTTGTCTCTTTGGCAATACTTTCCGGCCGAACAACAAGCGTCGCTCGCAAGCCTGCCTGTTGTAGCACACTGTTGAGACGCGCTTTTTGTGCTACGGTGCAACAAGGATTGCAGGCAGCCAAGACTTTGCGACCAAATACGAGTGACGAAAAAGAACTGGGCAACACCCTTCTCTGCAGCTTCAGCACCTCTCGGAGATAGGCAAGCAAAGTACTAGTATCAGCAACTACTCCAGCAGATACGGGAAACAATAAATCAAGGTTTTTGGCAGTCTTGCCAAGTAGAGCATAAGCAGCCGTGCCGGTTGTAACAACCTGGCGGGATTTTTTCTCGAGAGCAATGCAAGTAGGCTGCTGGAAAATAATCTCACTACCAACAGCAACTCGGGTAAAAGTCGACCCAATATCAAAAGCTATAGTAGGCATGTATTGCTATTGTAACTCAGGAAGCAATCAGGGCATTGAGTGATGCGGCAGCAGAGTGCCAAGTACCGGCTGCAACTTGTTTGGCGGCTGTATCAAGGGTCGCGAGTTTATCTGGGTCGCCAGCATATAACTCACGCAAGCCAGAAATTCTCTCACGCACCATGTCACCTTTGAGCTCGAGTGCTTTCTCAAGCATAATCTCTTCGAGATCTGGAATCAACTTCTCAAGGTATATTACAACGGCCTCTTCTTTGGCTGCTTCGTCTTGTTGGGCGTCACGAATCTTTTCTAACTCGGCATACTCATCTTTTGTGATCAAAAGCTGCACATCGTACTGCAAGAAATCATCCCAAAGTACGCGCTGCAACTCGAGCAAAAATGCTTCTTTTTCTTGGTCAGTGCCATCGCTAACTCCCAATAACTCAAAAATGTTTTGATCTTCAAGTGATTCAGACGGAGTACTGGTAGTTGCAGGAGGAGTCGAAGCTGGAGTACTCGAAATTGCACTGGGTGGTTGATACTCATCGACATATGAGTTTTGTAAAACAGGTTGGTCTGCTACTGGATTGGGTGTGGCGGCAGGATCTTGCATGGATTCAAGTATAGCAGGCGCTGTATACTCATCACAAGATGCTAAGTTCGAGAGACAAACTAGATCGGCAGCTGGTAAGAATCATTCGGATGTGTTTTGTACTGTTATTGCTATTTGTACCGCTGTATTTTGCTTTTGATACCAAAGAACTGTTTGAGTTTAATAAGATGCTAGCAGTCTATTCCTTGAGCACAATTATCGCCGGTGCTTGGATTGGTCGCATGATCCTCCAACAACGCTTTATTTGGCAGTCAACGATACTCGATATTCCCTTGCTTGTTTTTCTCATCTCTCAGCTTTTATCTACCATTTTCTCGATTCATCCGCGAACTTCAATTCTGGGCTACTACTCGAGATTTCACGGTGGTTTACTCTCTACTATTTCATACATGCTGCTTTACTGGAGTTTCGTCGCACACATACAAAAAAAAGACTTACCTACCTACTTTTTGAGCGGGCTGCTCGGTGGATTATTGGTCTCACTCTATGCCATTCCAGAACACTTTGGACACTCGCTCAGCTGCGTGCGTGTTGGTTCTGGCTTTGATGTCTCGTGTTGGAAACAAGATGTGCAGTCTCGCGTCTTTGCAACGTTTGGACAACCAAACTGGCTCGCTGCATACGTCATCACCCTCTTGCCGCTCGGTGGCTTCCTTGCTCTTTTTTCTGACAAGACGAAAAACCGATTATTTGCCATCCTCACTACTACTGCACTCTTTGTCACCTTGCTATTCACGCAGTCTCGCTCTGGCTTGCTTGGATTTGTAACTGGGCTGATAGTAACAATAGTTTTCGCAGCACTCTACGTTTATCGCCGATCAAAAAAACACTCATACCTAAGCTCAGGCAACGTGCGACGAGTCACCTTTCTTGTCTTGCCACTCGCAGTTGCATTGCTCACATTTGGTTCTGTCTACACTCCTTCACTACAAAAAATGCTGACAAAATCAACCACTACATCTGAGGTTGTAACTGATTCGCCAGAGGTTGCAAATCGTTTGGAAATAGGCGGCAGCAGCTCGGCAGAGATTCGAAAAATCGTCTGGCGTGGCGCAGTAGCGGTCTGGAAGCGATATCCCGTGCTGGGCTCAGGAGTCGAAACATTTGCCTACAGCTACTATCTAGATCGACCCGTTGAACACAACCAAGTCTCAGAGTGGAATTTTCTCTACAATAAAGCTCACAATGAATTTTTAAATTTTCTTGCTACAACAGGCATTGTTGGCTTAGCCAGTTACCTCGGTATTTTGATTACTGCAGGCGCTATAGTGCTAAGAACACTACAAAACAAGAACACAACTAACAAAGATGCTGCAATCAGCATCGCAGTGATAAGTGGTATTGCAGCTCTTAGTACCAGCAACTTTTTTGGCTTTTCGACTGTAATGGTGACTGTGCTCTTGTTCTTTTACCTAGCAATCGTGGCTATTCAGACTAAAAATAACACTACCACCGAAAAGAAAACCACTCTCTCCACTTCGAGCATTTCCACCGCTGCATCACTGCAACTAGTACTACTCGCGGGTGCAACGGGCTGGCTATTACTCAACATCCTGCAAACCCGACGTGCAGACGTGCTCTATGCGCGAGGAACAATCGAATCAGAGCAAAATCTCTGGGAATCAGCCTTACGAAACCTCACGGCTGCCAGCCTTATCTCTAGCCAGGAGGCCCAGTACACAGATACATTAGCGCTCACCTATGCTAGAGCGGCTGCCACACTCGCCCTCACAGGCGAGGCAACAGCCGCCGCTCAACTTGCCAAAACAGCTATCGAGCTGAGTGATCAAACACTCTTGCTCAATCCTGAGCAGCGCAATTTTTATAAAACCCGTGCACAGATCTTTCTCTTGCTTGCACAACTCGATACTAGCTTTCTTACTCAGGCTAAGGGTGCTCTAAAACAAGCAATCGCGCTCGCACCGACCGATGCCAAAACTTTGTATAATCTGGGAATTGTCACTGCCAATCAAGGTGATACTACGGCTGCTATCGAGTGGCTAAAAAAAGCGGTAGCATTCAAGCCAAATTATGATGCAGCGCGCCTCGAATTGAGTAAACAACTGCTACAACAAGGAAAATATTCCGAGGCGATTGCCGAACTTGAGTATATTTTGACTCGACAACCAGAAGATACGCCTGCGTTAGAATTGATAGAGTTTGCCCGCTCGCAACAAAAACAATGATGCAACGAACAAAAGCCGTACCTATCGTACATATTCCTCACCCAGCACTGCGACAAATTGCGGCAGAAGTGTCATTGGTTGACACACAGCTCCTCGAGCTTTATAACACACTCGCCTACACACTACGTGCAACCCGCAATCCGCGTGGCGTCGGCTTGGCAGCACCACAGATTGCAGTTGGACGACGTCTATTTGCTATCCAACTTGATGGCGAGTTGACTGTATACATCAATCCCATCATTACTACACACTGCAAAAACCAAGTGCTCGGACCACTGGGTGAAGAACCACAACTCGAGGGATGTCTCTCAATCCCCAATATCTACGGTCCCGTACCTCGCTGGAAATGGATAGAGATCGAGTACGATACACTGCAAAAAGACAAGCTCGTCCGGACGAGCGAACGCTTGAGCGACTTCCCCGCTCGAGTTGCACAACACGAACTCGATCATCTAGATGGCAGACTTTTCATCGATTACTCGCTTTCTCTTGGACTACAAGTCTATAGCGAAAATGCAGAAAGTGAAAAACTTGAGGTGATCTCACCAGAAATGCTTGTCGCTCTGGGAGCAAAAGAGATATGATTTCAGTTGCAGTTGCCGGCTCAACCAAGTACACCACCTTGTGCGTAACGTCTCTCGCTTCTGAAAATGACTTCGCACTCACTACGGTACTAACCCCAGAAGCAAAGCCAAGCGGACGAAAAAAAATACTCCAAAAAAATCCTCTAGCTCAGTTTGCCGAACAGGCCGATATTCCTACCATTGCTATTGCAAGTAACATCACCAACGAGACGAAGCGCGAAGTCGAACAACATACTCGTCCAGACTTCTTACTCGTGGTCGATTTCGGCTACTGGATTCCCCAATGGCTTCAAGTCTGGCCAAAAATAAAATCTCTCAACATTCACCCGTCAAAATTGCCACGCTGGCGTGGTAGCTCACCAGGACAATTTGTGCTGTTACATGGAGAAAAAACCTCGGCTGTTACACTGATCGAAGTGATTTCAAAACTGGATGCTGGTCCACTCTACTGGCAGCAAGATTTTACTATCCAACCGACCTGGACTCAAACAGAGTACTACGGACATGCCTTCTCACTCGTTGCCAAACAGCTGCCAGACTTGCTCCGTCAAATTTACAGCGGTAAGCTGCAACCAACACCACAACCAACCGACTCACCTACTCCTATCGCTCGCAAGCTAACTCGGGACGATGGCTTTGTACCCTGGCAAACAATCAGCGATACTATGGATAAACTCCCTCCCTCACTCGAAGCAGCTACAAGAGCCTACTCTCCTTGGCCACAACTCTGGACCGAAGTCCCAACGCGCAAGGGACCAACACGAATGAAGCTCTTGCCCCACAACAAAGTACAACTAGCTGGCCAAAAACCAGCAACTTGGAAACAGATACAAACAGCTATACTTGAGTAATTACTTCTCTGTGGCAGACTTGTGATGTGTGGTCATACCCGTGCGCTTGAGCATGCGTAGCATCTTGGTGGGCACTTTCATGCGATGCTTCTTGCCATCGACGATCATGGTGACTGTGTGCAAGTTATATCGAAACGTACGACTTGTGCGATTTTTGGCGTGAGAAACATTATTGCCAATATGAGCAGTGCTAGGAAATTTAAACTTGAATGCCATAACAGGAGGGTATTGTATCACTCGGGATGTCAGGCTACAAGCAATGCGCTATACTACCCACCATGGGCCTCATCTCGCTTCTCACCCAAGATCCAATTGCCTTCGTCATGCTCGCTGGTGTGCTCGTTGTTTCCCTCACCATCCACGAATTTGCCCATGCCTGGGCGGCAGATAAACTCGGCGATCCGACTCCAAGACATCAGGGTAGATTGACGCTCAATCCCCTGGCGCATCTAGATCCGCTCGGTAGTGTTGCGCTGCTACTGATTGGCTTCGGTTGGGGCAAGCCCGTTCAGTTTGATCCGTACAACTTGAAGGATCCAGTCCGTGATGCCGCCATGATCGCCCTGGCAGGACCAGCAATCAACTTGATAACTGCCCTACTGCTTGCCAGCGCCCTGCCATTTTTACCAGCAATCGGCAGCGTCATTGGCCTCAGTATTTTTTATAACGTCATGCTGGCCGTCTTCAATCTTGTACCAGTTGCGCCACTCGATGGCAGCAAAATCCTGCTCGCCCTCCTACCACAACAAATTGCCTATGAATATGAATCTTTTATGAACCGCTACGGCACGCTCGTGCTTGTTGGACTCCTCATGCCATGGGGCGGCCAATCGCCGATCAGCATGCTAATTCGACCAATAATTAATATTGTTTTATCTGGACTGCTCGCCCTTGGTGGGTTGTTCGCCTAACCACAATCTTCGCAACAGCCGTGACAAATCTCGCAGGGTATGAATGGTCTCGACTCCAGGAATACTAGATTTTTCTTGGCTCTTTCGGTTAATCCAAATAGGATGTAAATCCGCACGCTCTGCCAAAGGCGCAAGCATGTCCTCTCGATCATCCACAATAACAGAGCCTCCCGGCATCTTAGTGACAATACTTTGGTCTGTTTTTCGCGGGTGAATTTTTTCTAGATCCGGTTCAAATAAGGAGTATGGTACACCGCTGTGTAGCAGTTTTAGTTGCTGCCAATACGTAACTCCTTGAGAGAAAACGCCAAGTCGTAAGCCGTGAGTAAAAAAGCTTCTAACTACATGAGACAAGGTTGAGACATCTGGAAATGCAGTGTCTATTATGTTTGCGGGATCCAGTAGCTGATTCGCCAAATCGGCAGCCTTAAATTTTGGTTTTTTATTATCATCAAGTAGTTGTTGAGAAATATATTCAGCAAAACCTTTGGGATCAAACTTGGTTGATTCACCGATCAACTCAACATATGCATTGAGCAGATTTTCAATATCTGCAACCGTAACCGAACAAAAATCTGCCAAACGCCCAATGAATTTCTTTTTGATTTGCTTTGTATCAATCAGCGTACCATCAATATCCAAATACAATCGTCGCTCTATCCGCTCAACACTCATACCGGTATTATACCTGCTAGATGCACACAACAACCCAACACGACCAACTTTGCATCACCACCATCACCCTCGGCGCCCTAGCCACCAACTGTTACTTCATTTGGGACAGAACTTCTCGCCAAGCAATTATCATTGATTCTGCAGATGCTGGCGAGTTTTTGGCTCAGATGATTGGCGAGATAGATCTCAAACCAACAGCAATTATCTTCACTCACGCTCACTTTGATCACATCCTGGGTAGTTTTGCGCTGGCGACACTCCTTCAATTACCAACCTGGCTGCATCCTGCAGATGCTTCTCTCTTACGCAAAGCTCAAAAAAGTGCCGAGTACTGGCTCAAACACCCTGTTGATCCAGTACTTCCTGTTAACAACACAATCACAAGCCGGACAGAGTTTTCTCTTGGAAAAAAGCAGGTAAAAGTGCTCCATTTGCCTGGTCACACACCAGGCGGAATTGGTATTGGCGTTTTTTCTGGTGCTGCGCCTTTTATTTGTAGTGGTGACCTCATAACTGACCAAGGAATAGGCGCAGCTACTCACACATACTCAAACAAGAAAGATCTAAAAAACTCCCTCAAAAAACTGACAAAATTACCGACCAACACAACCTACTATCCAGGCCATGGCAAACCTCTAAAACAGATTGAAATCAAAGCTATTCTTGCTCAGCATCTCGGCGATAGCGTACAGTAGTACTTATGCGCCATCGCTTTCGCACCAGTCACCCGAGCAAACGATCGCGCTCAATTTTCTCATTTCCAAGCGTCATTGGGTATCTGGCTACAGTACTCTTTTTTTATATAGCAGATGGCATCTTGGCATACGGCTTGCCAGTAGTCACCCAAGAGCTCGGTGTCTCACTCATGACTGTTGGCATCATACTTGGTATGAGTTCGTTGACTGGTCTCCTGAGTGATCTAATTTTCCCCGACCTGTTTCCAACCAAATCGTTTCGTTTCTATGTCAGAATGGGGACCATTTTTGGCCTCGTGACTGCCTTCAGTCTCTTTGGCATACCCCATAGTTTGACCATTCTCGCTATTGCCAGCTTGTTGTGGGGAGTTTACTTTGAGAGTAGTAATTTCGCTCATTATAACTTCATTTCGCGCGTCGTCGAAGAAAAACATCGGGCTGCGACGTGGGGCTGGTTAGAAGTCGTAAAAGCAATTGCATACACCGCTGCGCCACTGCTGGCGATTTTCTTACTCAAATTTCATACTCGAGTACCATTTGTAGTTGTGTTCGGGTTTTTTCTGCTCAGTTTTACTGTGTTTGAGTTGAGTAAAAAATGGATGCAAAATACTACAAAAGAGAAGGCTACTGAGCACAAGCATACCCTCAAACAAGAGCTGTATGTGTGGCGAGTACTTATGAGAAAAGTCTGGCACATTTATGGGTTCTATCTTGCCATCGTGTTGCTAGATGTGAGCTTTTGGAGTGTCGGGATTCTATTGTCGACAGAACTTTCAAAGGACGCTTCGTTTGGCAACTTACTCTTGCCCGCGTATATTGTTCCTTCCCTATTTGTGCCGATGTTGATCGCGAAAACAGCCAAACGACGATGGAGTAAAACAAAAACTGCCTTTATCAGCGCTGGAATCGGCAGCGGCGTCCTCTGTCTGGGTTTTTTGTTTGCTGGTGGCTGGCAGCTACTGCTTACGACATTTATCGGCTCAATTTTTGTCTCGCTGGCACTTCCAGAAATGAATGCTACCTTTGAAGAATTAGTCGAAAAACTCGGTCTATTTGGTGGTGACTTGATAGGTCTTCAGCGCTCGGCCAACAACCTCAGTTGGATCATTGGACCAGTCTGTGCTACGGCGATTGCTACATTCATCGGCACACAAAATGCCATGGCAGTATTTGCTAGTTTACTCTTGGCTGCCTCGATCGGCGCAACCCTAGTGGTACCAAGATTTATTCGGATCTCACAACGGTCAGTGTTATGATACAGATGTGAAAATTACTATTCTCTACGCCACCTACTCCAACAGCACTTACGCTGCCACCGAAGTGCTTTGCAAAGCACTACAAAAACTCAATCATGAAGTCGCAGTTAGTCTAGTCATGACAGCAAACGTCACAATTTTGGTCGAGTCAGACCTCACCATTTTCGCCTCTCCCAGCTGGGATTATGATGGCAAAGAAGGACAGCCTCACGAAGATTTTTTTCACTTCTTCTCTAGCATTTCTCAGGATGCGGTCGCACCATTTTCGTACGCTATTATGGCGTTAGGAGATACCAACTACACCTATTTTTGTGGTGCAGCAGACGAGCTTGAGTCACTGGCAACTGCTAAAGCAGGAAAACAAATAATCGAACCACTCAAACTCGACCAGTACTATCTCAACGAGATGACATGCGGGGCAGCAATCAACACCTGGGCACAGCAACTAACTGAAGCCACGACATGATGGCAAAACAACAAACAGCATTCTTGTGGAAAGTTGGCGCACCAGCCGGCCAAGGCGTTATGACGACCGGCTTGTTGTTTAGTAAACTCTGTGCTCAATCCGGCGGTAACGTCTTTGACTATGCCGAGTACCCGTCTCTCATCCAGGGTGGTCACAACACGTACGAAGTACTGTGCAGCACTTCGCCTGTGAACAATCGCGCTTGGCAGGTCGATTACCTAGTTTGTCTCGACAAAGTCACGCTCGAAACCCACGAACATCGATTACGCTCAGGCAGCATTGTTCTGTTTGATCCTGCTGCAGGCAAGATTTCTCCTACAGGAGACTACACAATAATCGCACTCCCATTGAAAGAGCTTTTAGCAGAACTCAAAGCAAACAGCATTATGGCTAATATGATTGCTCTCGGTGCCAGTTGGGCGCTAGTCGGTGGGCAGCGAAAAAAGCTAGAAACTTTAATTGCAGAACAATTTGGCAAAAAAGGTGCTGAAATCGTCAAACTTAATCAGAATTGTGCCGATCGCGGCTTCGAGACGATAGTAGGTAACACAACGACTACTATAACTTTCCCCTGGCACAAGCCAGAAAAAACTCCCATCGTACTTGGAGGAAATGACGCATTCTCACTTGCTGCAGCCGCGGCAGACTGCCGTTTCTATGCCTCATATCCGATGACTCCATCCTCTTCTGTTCTGGCCACACTTGCTGCCTGGCAAAAAATGACCGACATGGTGGTTCGCCACGCCGAAGATGAAGTTGGTGTCGTAAGCGAAGCGCTTGGGGCTTCGTTCGCAGGGGTACGTGCTGCCGTTGGCACTTCTGGTGGTGGCTTTGCACTCATGACTGAATCCCTCTCGTATGCTGGCATTGGCGAGATTCCGCTCGTGGTATTTTTGAGCCAACGACCAGGCCCAGCTACTGGCTTACCCACCTGGACCGAGCAAGGCGATTTACTCTTTGCCTGCTACGCTGGTCACGGTGAGTTTCCCAAAATTGTCCTGGCACCTGGTGATGTGACAGAGATGGTAGTGCTCACCAAACAAGCATTTGATCTGGCAGACATCTACCAAACTCCCGTACTTGTTTTATCTGACAAATTTTTGTCTGAGTCACGCATGGTGCTGGATAGTGAAGTTGTCGAGCGAGAACTATCTACTCCACCAGAGTACGGCAAGACAATTCGACAAGTAGATGAACTCCCGTACCTGCGCTACAAAAACACTGATGATGGCATCTCTCCACGACTCATTCCTGGTACACCCGGTACCCATTACCAAGCCAATTCATATGAACACCTCGAGGACAGCCACACAACCGAGGATCCAGAAGAGCGCAGCATGCAGGTAGAAAAACGCTTGCGCAAGCAAGCAACCTATCTAAGTAATCACTGGCAAATGCCAAGTATCGAGGGTTCTCTCGAGAGGGCTGAGTATATTTTTGTCACCTGGGGTTCGAGCAAGCTCGTCGTGTCCCAGGCGCGTGACATGATGGACCAACCGACAGCTCATATTCACTTTACCCACGTCTACCCGATGGACCGAGAAAAAGTCGCAGCATTATTTGCACCAAACAGACACTATGTGTTGGTCGAAAACAACGCTACTGGTCAGTTTGGGACGCTTCTGCGCAGCGAGGCAGGAGTGGATATCAAACACAGCATTCGCAAGTACGACGGTCGTGCATTTTATAGTGAAGAAATACTCGCAGCACTGGAGAGCGCATGATGGATATCAACCCAAGTTCACTCGACTTCACTGGCTACACCCCTACTTGGTGTGCGGGTTGCGGCAACTGGGGTATCGGCAAAGGCATCGAGCTTGCCCTCAAAAAGCAGCAGCTCTCCCCCGACAGAGTGATCATGCTGTTCGACATTGGCTGCTCTGGCAACATGAATGACTTCATCAACGCGTACGCCATGCATACGCTCCATGGGCGCGCGCTCGCGACAGCTGTCGGCGTCAAAATTGCCAATCATAAACTACCCGTCCTCGTGACCGGTGGCGATGGCGCACTCTACGGCGAAGGTGGCAACCACTTCCTGCACGCCTGCCGCGGCAACCATGATTTGACAGTTATTGTCCACGACAACAGCGTGTACGGCCTGACAACTGGGCAAGTTTCTCCGACTGCGAGTAAGGGTAAAAAATCTAGATCTACACCAAGCGGTATTATCGAACAACCCGTCAACCCACTTCTTCTGGCACTAACACAAGGCGCAACGTTCGTAGCACAAGGCTTCACCGCCCAACTACCACAACTAGCCGAGCTCATCACCGCAGGCATGCAGCACAAAGGCCTCTCAATAATTAATGTGCTACAACCATGTGTGACCTTTAACAAAGAAAACACCTACGCCTACTACATTAAAAACACCTACAAACTACCAGAAGATCACGACAAAAGTAATTTTTCCCAGGCTTTGGAACAGGCCCAGTCGGTATTTAAGGAGCGCTTTCCGCTTGGGATTTTGTACGAAACTACTCGACCAACGTATCAGGATGAGCTGCCGCAGTTGGCTAGTGAGGCGTTGGCAGAGCGTGGGCGGTTTGAAAAGTCAGTGAGTCTGCTCGACAATTTTAAATAGTGAAAAAACTAGAACGCGACTTTATCTCTTGCTAAATTTGTTACAACTTCCTTATCTACTGCTGCAAGAGCCAGAATTGCAACCGAAAAATGTTTGAGTAAGGTGTCAAAAGCTCGTTGTAAATTCCTGTAATCAGAAAAATCAATTCCAGATTTGTGTATCACAGAATCACGAACTCTTCTAACGCTTGTCGCCTGGACTTCTTCAATTAGAGACGGGTCTACTTCGTAAACATCTAGCAATAAAATACAAGTCGCTAGAAGCGCATGATTTTCAAAAGTTGAAATCTCCAAGCATCTACTTGTAAATTGGAACGCTCTATAACTTTCAATACCTGTCAGCACTACAAGCTCCGATCTAGGCAGAACTAATCCGCCAAATTTTCGGTTATTGTAGCATCCTGTTGAACCGCCGGTTGAACACTAAAATCCGGCACAAATTCCTGGTGTGTAATCAACCCGTCAACCAACGACCGCGTCCCCTTCACCCCCAACCAATTGAAAAACTCGCCCATGCGCCACTCGATCGCCTGACTAATTTGCTCTGCGACACCTGTCGGCAATTCCCACAACTCTCGTTTAAACGTACCCCATGCACGCTTACGCTCTCGATACACAAGCTGCGCGTCGCTCATACCCTCTTTGCGCTCCGAAGCTCGCTTTTCAAAAATCCACTCTGCGAATTTTTCTGTTAATTCTTGCGGAAACGCTGGATGGTCAAAGACAAGGTTTTGAATGCCAGTCGCCAAATGAACTTCAACCGCCTTGACTTCTGGCAACATCGCAAACGCCTCATCGGGCAATGTCGACGCACCGTGCTGCACCGTGCCAGCCAAACCAAATCGCGAGCGAATATACTGGGTTAATTCGTTATGTAAATTAAAATCTACCGTCATTTTTGCCAGACTGCCATCGACATTTACAACACCGCCGTGTTCTGTACCAGTCTGAATGCTCAGCTTACGCAAGCCAGGTACTTGCGACAAAAACACTTCGCACTCTTGCTTGGTAGAGTTAGTGCCACCAATGTGACCAAGCTCGCCGCCAACTGAAATCTCAATGCCAGACTCAAGCGAGCGAATGTATGACACCAACTCATTGGTATAGCGAATATTTGGAATCTGTTGTTCTGCAACCGACTGCTTTTCTAGATCAACTAGGGTCGACATATCGATATCAATATTGAGCATGCCAGCCGCTAGCGAAGAATCAATCAGCGCTTTGATCGTACCTATCTCACCCGCCACTGGGATGCCAGAACTAGTCGCCTTTGCCTGGTAGTGATCGCCCTGAATAAACACCGGACCGCTCCATCCAGCCAACAGTGCACCGGCCAAAACCAGCGGAACATACATGTTCGGTGGTTGCTTGGTGTAACCCATCTCGGAGCGTGCGAGCTCAAAAATAAAAGCGCCAACATCTCCCTCCCGGGCAGCGCGAAAAATTGCTGCTGCTATCTCCATCGTGAGACCTCGTACATTTACGGCCGGAACACTCAGCTTCTGTGCGACTCTGCCTGCTGCAATAGCTTGGTAGAATTCAGCAATCGAGGACAAGCGAATATTTGCGGCTGTTGCAGCTGCATAAATCTGTTTACTTGCGATCTGTTGTTCATTTAGATTGCCAAGCAACACTTGTTCAGCTAGAGATTTAATTTGTCGGTCAGAAATTGTTTGCGTCATAAAACAATCTTACTTGAAACGTAGTTGTTTTGCACCCATCCCCAGTCGTACAATGAATGCTAATGCTCATCCACGAAATCTATCACAAGGATCCTGTTACTATCAGAGATGACGTTACTATTCGTGACGCCCTCAACACTATCCTCCATAAACGCATTAATGGTCTGGTAGTAACCGACAAAAACAACAAGGTCATCGGAGTGCTCGCCATCCAAGATATCGCCGGTGCTACTATTCCAACACAGTTCAAAAAAAATATCCATATGGCGGCAGCTATGTATCGCAAGGGCTTTTTCTCCGAAAGTTGCATCGCTATTCAAGATGAGCCAGTTAGTAAGTACATGCGAAAAAACTTCGTCTCAGTCAACTTACAAGACAACATCATGGCGGTTACCGCCGATTTTTTGCAAAATGACTTGTACATTGTACCGGTGATTGAAGCTGGTGAGCTCGTCGGTGTCATCACGCGCAGTGAGATAAAAAAAGCCCTCGCCTATGGTATGAAAATCAAAGGATACTCCTAGCACAAAACGCACCTTGCCATGCCCAATCTCGGACTCACCTTCTTCTCACTCCTCTCGCTTCTTGTTTTGTCTGTCGTGTATTTTTTTCTCATTAGCGAGAAGTTAAATAAAGTTATCGTCTCGATGCTTGGCGCAGTTTTTCTCATTTTTATGCAGGTGTTTCGTAGCTTGACCCACACCTCACAAGAAAATGCCTTTTTGTTTATTAGTCACAACCTCGATGTGTTGTTCTTCGTCATCGGTATGATGATTCTAGTAGGCATCATCCGCGACTCTGGCTTGTTTGAAGCGATTGCTATCTGGTTAGTCAAAAGAGTCCGCGGCAATCCACGCCTGCTTCTCATTTCACTTGGTTACCTAACGCTCGTTATGACGATGCTCTTTTCAAACATTCCTACCATATTAATCATGGTGCCAATCATTCTTATTCTCATTCGCTCTCTCAAGTTACCCTATCTGCCCTACCTCTTTACCATTGTGATGATGGCAAACATTGGCGGTGCCATGACACCAATCTCAGATCCGACAACTTACTACCAAGCCAAAACAGTTGGCTTAGGATTTTTTGAGGTCTTGAGTAACTCAGGTGTAATCGTCCTTTTGCTCTCGGTTGTTTCACTTATCTATACGCTTTGGTTTTTTCGTAAACCACTGGCAGCGATCAAGGTGTCTCGCTCCGCAGTCGCCCTCTATAAACCAAGTTCTGCCTTGGGCAATCGCCGCGTCCTCTACCGCGGCACCCCAATCCTAGCACTAGCCATTCTCCTCATGATGAGCAAAGAATGGATCAAAACAAACACAGGCATCACGCTCGACAATGCCTCAGTCACACTGGGGGCAGCCTTTCTCTGTATGCTACTGTTTCATCGTGAGCCAAAAAAAGTTTTTCGCGACCTGATCGACTGGGAAATTATTTTTTTCTTCATGGGTTTATTTGTTGTTGTTGGCGCACTTGAGTTTACCAACGTTATTGAGCTACTCGCACATGGACTAGTCAAACTTTCTCATGGCAGCATGGCTCTGCTTACACTCCTGATAGCGACTGGCTCTGCCTTGCTCTCGACTTTTATCGATAATGTGCCGTACAACATTACTATGGTTGGCGCTATCCAAGCTATGGAAAAATCTGGCATTGCGGTGTACCCGCTCTGGTGGGCGCTCAATCTCGGCACGAGCATTGGCGGCGCAGGCTCGCCGATCGCGGCGGCTTGTAATGTAATCGCTTTTGGCCAAGCAGAAAAAGAAGGCTACAAAACGGGCTTCGTGCAGTACCTCCAACTGGCACTGCCACTCGTGATCATTAATAGTCTCGTGGCGTTTGGGATTTTGTGGTTGCGGTTTTTATAAGACACTCGTTTGCAAGTGATAAAACGGCTCACGACCCTTATATCTATTGATTGTCAAAGCGATAATTTTTTCTAAAAAATCTCCATACTGTTTGCCCTGGATCGCAAAAACCCTCGGCAGACAATCGCTACGATTTATCGACGGATTTGGATTGAGTTCGAGCACAAATGGGTTTCCCTGGGCATCCACCTTAATCTCCACCCTACCGTAATCGTGAGCGTCGAGTATATTATATGTGTCCAAAGCTATTTCAGAAATCAACGACAGTAGTTTTCTACTGACTTTTTGCGGTGGTTCTTGTATTACTAGATTGTCTTTGTAAACCTTGTTTTCTGCAAACTTGGCATCAAACGGATAGATATGCCAGTATCCTTTTGGCAACTTGGAGAAAATGGTACGAGACAATGGTAAGACTTCCAAATCTTCCGACGTATTGCCGATTATCGACACATCATACTCGTCACCCGCTATATACTCTTCTACCAATGCTGGACGACCAAGTCCGACAACCACTCGCTCTAGTTGTTGCTTAAGCTGCTCTTTATTCTCGACCACAGAGTCATTATCGATACCAATAGAATTATCTGTGTTAGCTGGTTTGACGATCAGCGGAAATCGCAAGTCATCATTGATTTCATCTGATAGTTCATAGATGTAGTCCCATTTTGGCGTGGGAATAGAGTGATAGCTCAATAATTTCTTGACACGAATTTTATCAATACAAAGACCCAATGTAAGCGGATTAGATCCCGTATATGGTAGCTTCATCGCATCGAGAATCGCTGCAGCATGCGGCTCCAACAAGCTAGACTCATGTATTCGCTCGCAAACATTAAATACCAAATCAATGCCCCTTGTCTGCAAGGTGCGGATTGCTTGCGATAAATTATTAAAATCAATATACGTTGTCATGTAACTTCGAGACTGCAATTCTTTCTGTATATTTTGTCCAACACTAGCCAGTTCTTCCTCAACTGCGCCAGTTCCGCCAGCAAACGAGTTGCACGCTACACCAATGTGTAGTTTTCGCTGGTCCTTCAGCGACATGCGACGAATGCGATCAATCTTTGCAGAATGAGCTGCTCCACTTCTGAGTGATGCACTCGCAAAACGCGTGGCACGAGATGTTTTTCCCAAGGTAGAGCCACCATCAAATGGTACTACGTCATACTCAACTGACTTGCGAGCCATTTTTAAGTTTTCTTGTGCATCAGAAAAATTATCACCAGAAACGGTAATGTAGCCCAAGTAATCATACCCATCAGGAGGGACAAAAACTGACTCGCCAATTTCTTTGCCAAAGTAGAACTGCTCGATCGGCAACTCCTTTAGTCTTGCTTCGTCGATGCGAATTGAAGTGAGGACACCAGATTGTTTAGTATGCAGGGCTTCTGTCATCACCTGCTTTTTTGGTGTCAAATCATATCTAGTCGGTATGTACTCACCAAGCGCAATAGCTACACCAGATTCAATTAAGTCGACTCCATACACCTGTTTGCTCGATATATAGATTTCATCTGCCCCCATGCGCAAGTTACACTCAAGCGGCACCGGACCAGACTTAGTTATTTTTGCCTCAAAATGAATGGTACCAAACTGTAAACCCAAGTGTTCCAATACTTCACTGGCCATACGAATCAGCGTCTGTTGTGCATCGTCTGGCAAGCTACTCGGCATTGCGTGAGTAGTCTCAAGAAAAAATGGCTCAGCAGTACCATAATTATCAGCAACAACAGCGTACTTCACCCTTCCATTCTGAACCAACATATCAATGTCAACTTCGTCTCCATCTATGTACTCCTCCACCATGATGTCGACTCCATCATAAAACTGAGAATCTAACTCGGGAGTAGCAGTTTTGAGAACATATTCATATGTCTCACGTAATTCATCAGGAGTATTTGCCTTAACTACCAAAATACTACCACCACCCCAAGCTGGCTTGACAACTACAGGAAAAGAAAGCTCATGTATAGCTTGCTCAAGATCTTTCTGCGAAGTGAGTTTAAGATACTTGGGCGAAGCAATGCCATGCTTTTGACAAAATGTTCGAAATTCAAATTTGTTGCGTGCAATTTTGGCAACCAAGACAGAAAAACCTATTAATTTCATTTTTTCAGCAATCTTGCTTGTTAAAACAACATCGTTTTCCCAAAAATTATAAATCCCATCAATTTTGTTTGTTTTGCAGTAGGCCTCTACCTGAGCCACCCTCCTATCGTGCTGCGACATATCTCCCAGTATCCAATCAGCTGCATAAGGAGCTGCCCAATTTTTTTCCCCATTTACGATCACAAGCGCAAGACCAAGCTTATGGAGTTTTTGCAGGATAAAGCGCTTGATTGGACCACCGGTACCAACAATTAACAGTGTTTTACCTCGAAAAATTGGTGCAAAATTTTGCATACTTGTATGCAGAAATTATACGCTTTCTACACAAAACACAATTGGTAGGAATCCGGCACTAGTAATTGCCTTGACTAACTGTATAATTCCACTCTAGAGTTATAAATTCTTTTTATTCATATTTTAAACATTCCCCTATATAGTCCTTGACCGTGAACCGTACCTTTTCTTTCTCTCGCCATTTATCCTGTAGTACTAGTAGTAATTCTCCAGAAAGGGGAAAATATGTCTGATCAATACGATCAACAAGAAAACAAGGCAAAGTTGTTTATCGGCAACTTACCTTGGAGCGTCACCGAGGATCAGCTCAGAGAGCTGCTCTCACAATATGGTGAACTCAAAGCGGATGGTGGCATCGCCATTATTACCGACCATATGTCCGGTAGACCAAAAGGCTTTGCTTTTGCAGAGTTTACAACCGCAGAGGCAGCAGCAGCCGCAGTCGAAGGACTCAATGGCTTCGAACTCGAAGGCCGCGCACTCGTTGTCAACATTGCTCGACCTCGTGCTCCACGCCCAGCAGGTGGTGGATACGGTGGCGGTGGTGGCTACAATCGCGATAACCGCGGTGGTGGTGGCTACAACAATCGCGACAATCGCGGTGGTGGTGGCTACGGCCGAGACCGATAAACCTTTTCACTGAGTGAATCTAATAAAAAAACCCCCGCCATCGGCGGGGGTTTTTGGTTAGTATCTGTAACTAGGCAAAGAACTACTTTGCTGTTTTGCAGTCTTCACAACCATTGCAATCACAGTTGCCTTCTTCACCACAAGCACAGTCATCCTTCTTGCAATCATCGCAGTCATCACACTGACACTTTTCTTCTTTGCCGCATGTACACTCGCCGTCCTCACAACATCCACCTTTTTTCATTTGATCGTCGTTCATGTCTCTCCCTTTTTTATTACTACTACTTTACTCTGGCCAAGGATAACTAACCATCTCGCCAAACAATACCTCTTTTGTCTCTCCCAGATTATTTGAAAGAATAATCAATGTCTCAATTCCGCTTCGTCGGCTACTTTCGTAGAGCAACTGCTTGCATAGATGACACGGATTGATAAATTCACCAGATTTTTTATCTTCTTTGCTGGCAGCTACCGCGATCGCAAGAATCTCACCTTCTCCGTGGGCTGCCGCGTGGATGAGCGCCGCCTGCTCGCCATGGACTGTGAGCGTATAGGTGTCAGAAAAATAGCTTACTGCCGCATAGATGTTTCCCGCTTTGGTCAACACAGCCGCGCTATAATTGCTGTTATTCTTGAGGGCGAACTCATTTTGCAATACTTCTTTTGCCGCTGCGACGAGTGCTTCTTTTTGGGGCTTGGTAATCATTCGGTCATTATAATCTATCCTAATAAGAATCACACTTTCTACCGTAAGTACGTTAGAATAGCCTGATATGAATCAAGCAGCTCCTACCGTCACCTGCAAAGATATCGAAGGCAACGAATATTCCGTTTCCGCAGATAAGCTTACTTTCCGCCCTGCTACCCGCGCGCAGGATATTCTGGATGCGTACAATTTTCTCAACCTGCAAAAGTTTTCTGTAACGAACTCTTAATCAGAGATTGATAAGGAACATCTCTGGCATACGAATTGAGAGCGATCGACCAGTTGGCTTTAAGTTAATTTCTGCCCAATCCACTCTGCCAACTGCTTACGATTAATCAGAACAGTGCCGCTCCGCTTTGCCAGCTCAATCGCCTGGTGAGTAAAATAATTATTCGTTATCACCATGGTCGTATCACACTTATAGTAGTCTCTCCCACCAAGCACCTGATAAATTGCCTCAACGCCAACCAGATACGAGTAGCGTTTTACCTGAATCGCAATTTTTTGGCCATCCTTGCTGACTGTAATATCTGCGCCGAAATCCCCCTCCGCCTTGGTCACGCGAACATCGGAGTAGCCCTGGTGTCTGAGTAGTCGCGCGACATAGTGTTCAAACTTGAAACCATTCATCGTGTCGATCTGCTCGAGCGAAAACAATCGAGACTGCCGCGCCTGTCGATATAAGAAGACCACTGCAAAAAGTACCGCGCCGAGCACAACAATGAGTAAGCCTACTCCCAAAAGTGACAGCAAATGTTCTGAACTTGAAACTCCTGTGTAAAAAGCTGCCAGTGCACCGATTGCCACCAGAACAAACACGCCCTCGGGAATGTTTGATTTAGATCGTCGTCGGTAGTATCTTTTTGCCATCGTTCGGTTCTCACACCAATAGGATAGTATAAGGTATGACCAAGCTAAAAATTCTCGTCGTCTGCTCTCGCAATAAAATACGGAGCCTCACTGCAGAGGTATTGTACAAAAACAACCCTCATATCATTGTACGATCTGTCGGCACCAGTCCAAGTGCGCGTAGGAAAATCACACAAGCCAACATTGATTGGGCAGATACCATTCTTTGCATGGAACAAAAACACATGCAAATTATTCAACAACAATTTGGCAAACATAATCTCCCAACCCTACAAGTACTCGATATTGCAGACGAATACGAATATATGGATCCAGAATTGGTGGAAATGCTGCAGCGAGAGATTGAACTTATTTTGTCTTCAAACCTGGATTAGTTATTTCATCCAAACTTTTTACTAGTCTAATCCCCTTTTCAAGCAATATCGTTCTATTCAAACCAATTGCTTTAAGCACAAGGCTACTCGTCTCAATGCTTTCAAGTAAAACCACCTGGATCCGCATCCCCAAACTCATCGCCATATCCGATACCCAGACTGCCGTCCGCACATCATTTTCAACGAGCACCAACTGGGTGCTGGGAGACCTCTCTGCTTGCTCTTTTAAAAACGCCATCTTCCACGCTGCCGAAGACCAACCACTCGGTTTGAGAAATATTCTGTTTTCGTTCTCAGATTTGAAATAGCTGATTATCTCTAATCGCTCCAGCTCTGCCTCAGTCAGTCTTCGCAAGACGCTCTCGCCTCTACCAGTGAGAACAGCCAACTGCACTACAGGAGAATCTGGATTGGCTAATTCCTCAAGCATCTCTTTCGCATGCTTTTGTAACTCCCTTCCAGAGTGCCACCAGCGCTTCCACGCCGCTTTCAGTCCAGTTTTTTGCGCGGGGCTCCAAACAGACAGATCGGGAAGAGATGTTTCAGTTACTTTTTTTAGTGCTGCAAGATAACCACTCGTTACAAATGGCGTACGAGCCAGCAACTCACTGAATAAAGCGCCCCAAGAAGCGGGACCTTTCAATAACGTACCGTCAAGGTCAAAATAATACTTGCTTTCTTCTAGATCAACCTCAGCACTTGTTTCCATTTCGGCAGATTGTACCGCTATGTCTATCTGTTTTCCACCACCACCGCTACCACTCGCACCGGCGCCGCATCGGCATGCAGCTTCATTGGCAAGGCGATAACGTCAAACTGGGGAATATCCAGTAATGTATCTAGATTCACCAAGTTTTCGATGATCAAAACCCGTATATAAAAGCACGATTGAGCCCCTTGTGACTTTGACAGATTCAAATACCGACGCATCAATCACCTGCTTGCCTCGAACATCCAGCACAACCCCCGGTCCAAAAAAATGCTCCAGCGGCAACGCGTCCATTTTCTCACCATCCTTAATCATGTGCAGCGGCGCATCCATGTGGGTACCAACGTGCATATAACTCTTGAGCTCGTGATCGGTGTAGCCTGCCTCGTCAATATTTGCTACTGGTGTGAGCGTCGCCTGTGGGTCGCCAGGAAATGCTGGCATGTGGTCGATAAATGAATGGGTAAGATCGATGAGTTTCATACAATGATTATAGCTTAAAAACGCCCATCAAATCCCTCGGCTGCTCCACAAACGTGTACAAATCCGACAAGCGATCTTTGACAAAACCTTCTGCAGCATAACGTTGTAGCAATGCGTCGAGGTCGCGATAGTACTCCCCCACAAACACCAATGGGGCGGCAAAGGGCAGTTCGCCAAATCGTTTTAACTGAGTAATGGTTAGTGCTTCGACCAGCGTCCCGATGCCACCCGGGAGTACAACGAATGCCTCGCCCGCTTTCACTAGCGCCTCGTGGCGCGTGGCAAAGTCTGGATAATACGTGACACTTGAGAGAAATTTCGATGGCGTGTCATTTTCCTTGGCTATGCGCAGTCCGCGTACCTCGCCGCCCGCCTCAAATGCACCCTGGCACACTGCATCCATCATGCCAAAACCCGCTGCAGAATTGACCACACAACCTTGCTGTGCGAGAACTTGCCCCGTTTCGTACGCCAGTTGGCGGTAACTTGGGTTTGGAACTGTTTCAGCACAGAAAACCGAAACCGATGTGCTCATTTATGGGGGTAGTGTACTGCTGAAGACTGGATTTGGCTAGTTACGCTCCAGGTTGAGATTTGAACTCAACAGAAATCTCACACATCTCTACTATAATTGATCGTTGTGACATGTCGCCAAGTCAGCAAGCAACTACGATTGGATATGCTCTCGATCTCGAGACAACCGGCATCTCACTCGGGTTCCAACCCAAGCTTGCTGGAGCAAGGATAAGAGGCTGGAGTAACCGCTTTTATCGGACTTTTTCAGGAGAGGCTGACAACCCACCTCCTTCCAGCCAAGATAAGTGGATACAATTGTTTAAGCAGGGATTGCGCCTTCTGCTCCACCACCAGACTTACCAAGAGTAGTATAACGCAAGGCATTGGTTGCTTGAAATGCCAACAAAAACCTATATTTTAAGCGCATACCTAACACTCCGGCCCTTACTCGCGTTTCGCTGTAACATTCCTTTTTCCAATAAATCAGCAAGCTCGCGAAAAGCAGTAGCCTTGCTCACCTTTGTTAGAGCTGCATATGTGCGTGTGGTTAATCCACCCTCAAAATTTCCTTGTCCTACATCTAACAGTTTATTGAGGACTTTTCTCTGTCTCGTACTAACCTCAATTTGATTATTCTTCTGCCAGAATGCATCTTTTACCAGCACAATTTCTATGAGTAGCTTTGACTTTTTAATCGACTTGCAAAACATTTCCAAAAACCACTCCAACCATAAAGTAATGTCTCTTGAGGCTCCCTGATTCTCCTGCAACATTTTGTAGTACCTCGCCCGCTCGTCCATGATTTGAGAGGAAAGGCTATAGTAGCGTATAGCCAACTGCTCATCCTGGGCTAATGCCATCTCAGTCAACACTCGCGCTAACCGCCCATTGCCATCTGCAAATGGATGAATCATCACAAACCAAAAATGAGCGATTGCTGCCCGCAACAAGCCATCAATTTGCGAAGAGTCCTCCCACCAAGTAAAAAATGAGCTCATTTCTTGGTCAATCAGCTCTGCAGGTACGCCTTCATAATGCACTTTTTCTTGTCCAAACGCTCCATAAACTACGGCCACGCCCTCAGTCCTCCACTGTCCCACTTCTATCTGTTGAAACCCTGAATATCCAGTGGGAAACAATGCTGCGTGCCAAGAGAACAATCGCTTCTTTGTTAGAACTTGGTGGTGCTGCACTGTGGCATCCAGCAAAACTTGCACCAACCCATCAACAGGTGGTTCTGTCTGCATATCTCTCCCACCTAGCAAACCCAAGTGTTTGAGAATTGAAGACCTCACTGAGTTTCTTTGGTATATTTCTCCCTCAATGCTAGCAGTTTTGAGCGTCTCTTCGAGCAGCAGCTCTTGCTGGGCTCAAGATTGTTCTTTGATTCCTAGGTTTTTTACCTGAGTCAAAAGTTGACTCTGGGCAGATCGGGCCGCTCCGAGTATTTTCAAGAGTCGATCACTCTGCCAAGTAAAATCTGACCAGTTTCCTAACTGCCAGATGTATTTATTTTGCATAATCACCTCATTTTATGAGGCGATTGTAGCAAAGAGTCACCTCATAGGCAAGAATAAGTTGTGAGAACTTTGCAGGGATTAGTGAGGGATGTTGGAACCTATTTTGTAGCATCAAGCAACTTTAGCCCTTTTGCTTTTGTAGATAAGATTTTGTGATCACTCGTTAACAAAGTCAACTTGTGGACCTTGGCTGTTGAAATCAAAAAATTATCAAAAGGGTCTTTATTTTCAGAATTAGCTACCGCATACATTGAGAGGCTTTTTTGATCTCCAGACAACAAAATCACCCCCATTGACTCTAGATCACCTATAACCGAAGCATCAAAATCTAGCTTGCCAAGAGATGATTTAATTGTCATTTCAAAAAAAGACAGGAAACTAATATATACCTCATTAGTCATTGATAAAACCAACTCTTTACTCTGAGGTCCCAATCTTGGATCTTTTTGTATCAACCAAATAAAAATTTGAGTATCCAAAAGAATCTTCATAGTAACTTACTCCTGAGATCCTGCGAGCATTTGTTCAATGAGCGCATTGGTTTCATCAGTGAAGCTATCTGGTTTCTCAGCTACTTTGTTATGAGCGATAGAAAAGTTCCTCTTTTGACTACTCCCAATGTCAGCCGGTGAAGCTAACACCAACAGTACTTCTGGTTTCCCAAAACCCCCAATAAAAACTTTCTCGCCATTTTTTACAGCGGCAATGTATTTACTCAAGTTGGTTTTGGCATTATGAATGGAAACAGTTTGCATAATGCAAATATATTAGCTAACTTAGCTAAGAATGTCAAGTGTTAACAGAACCTCTTTGCAGGGACTAGTGAACGGTGTTGGAACCTATCTTAGAGATTTTCTTGAATCCAGCTATCAACACTCTCTCCCGTTCGATAAACTAGAGCGCATTTCAAAACCTCTTGAGAATTTTGGTATGATGGATGTCTATGTACATCCTGTCCGATCAGCAATGGGAGTTGCTCCACCCATTGCTTCCCAAACAACGGTTTAAAAAAGGTGGTCGCC
>Ga0210057_1001488_pt1 | contig 35498 bp, 45 predicted proteins | sample CryGeyCG2114_010_2_FD_183968 | JGI IMG/M metagenome (GOLD analysis project Ga0210057, IMG submission 183968) | Groundwater microbial communities from aquifer - Crystal Geyser CG10_big_fil_rev_8/21/14_0.10 (SPAdes) (version 2) | ecosystem: Environmental > Aquatic > Deep subsurface > Groundwater ... | reverse complement strand
AACGGTCGGTCTGTTCAGACACAAATTCAATTGGGGGGATTCCCAAAATGCGGTCAGACACCCGCCAGTAAATATTTAACTGCTCTAAATCCTTCGCCACCGCCAAACTTTTCAGGTGTGCTTCCACTTCTTGGGTTACTTTCTGCCGTTGATTGAAATCGGTCGTGTTGCGCGCTTCCTCCAGCTTTCTATCGGCGTGAGCGTCGTCTAGTCGAGAGAAATTATACCCGCCACTGCCTCTTTGTGAAGAGTGCCACAAGGGGTACAAATCTAAATCGGCACGCATATCAATATCAACGAAGAGCAGGTCGTAGTCGTGTCGGTCTAATTGGTCTAGCAGTGCCAAAGAGTCTAGAGCGACCACTTCCACCTCTAAATTATTCTTCTGCCAGATTTCTATTTGCTCAGCCAGTTTGGTGTTATTCGCCAAAGAAGAGTGAGTTAAAAGAGTTAATTTCAAAGGGTCAGTCAATTTGTTTGATTCAACAATGCGTTTGCGGGTAACGGTCTCTTTGAGCGCCGGTCGGTCAGTGTTCAAAAAGAGCATCAAATGTCTTTGTGAGGGCAGGGTAAACTGTTTGCCCTTCAAGCTTTCGTGGTTTAAAACATCATCTGCATTATTGGTGTAAAAGTAGCCGTCAATCTCTTGGTTGACATAGCTATCGGCTAACCGTTCGGGGGAGTCAAAGAAGCGAAAGTTAATATTGTTAATGTACGGCTCACCTAAGACCCAATCCTTATTACTAGCCAAATTGATTTGGCTTATGAGCTCTCCGTCACGTTTATTATCAACATATTTGTAAGGGCCGTTGCCAATTAGGCTTTTTTGTAGTTCGTCAGTTGAGATGTGCAGGGGAACAATAGGAATGTTGGTGGCGGCCAAAAATGGGCCAGAGACTTCATCTAAATGAAAGACCACCGTGCGATCGTCAATTACTTCCACCACCACTCCTTCCCAATCATTCTTCAAATTGGATTTAGTTTGGGGGTCTGTTACCAATCTGATAGTCTCTGCCACATCAGATGAGGTGAGGGGCTGGCCGTCGTGCCATTTTAAATTCTCTTTGAGCGTAAAAGTGTAGCTTCGGCCGTCTTCTGAAATGACCCAATTGTCCGCCAGTAGAGGTTGGGTGCGCCCGTCGGCGGTAGTTTTTGTTAAGCCGACATACAGTAAAGAAAGGATTGTGCGGTCGTTGACATCCGTAGAACTGAGGGGGCTTAAAAGTTTGGGCTGACCGATTAATCCTTCTGTATAGGTGCCGCCGTAAGTGGGAATGACAATTAGCCGGTTGTAAATATAGCTTTTCGCTTTCAGACCACCGAAAATTAGCAGAATTGCTAAGAGGCTAATGGCCCAAATTTTCTCTTTTTTTGATAGATGACGAGGCAGGTCGGCTAATCGCCGCCAAAAGTTAATCATTCTATTGATTAGTGGTTGCTCCCTCGTTTACTGGTTCGGTGTCAGCCGGCTGGTCGGTTGTTTCGCCACTCGTAGCTTCTTCGCCCGTTGCTTCTGTTTCGGTGGTTACTTCTGTTTCCGCGGTCGGTAAAACAGAGGCAGGCAGTTGTGGTTGGCTTCTTTGGTAAAGTGTGAACAGAGCGATGCCAATAAAAGCAATGGCCAGAAAAATTGTAATTTGGTAGAGGGATTTCTCTGCACCGCGACGGGAAGAGAAAGAGCTGGAGCTACCTCCGAAGGCTTCCCCCAAACCGGCCCCTCGTTGTTGCAATAAAATAACGACTATTAAGAGAATGGCGACTACTAGGTAAATAATTTCTAATACACTCATTGTAATGATTAATTTTTTTGGAGGCGTGGGTGGGATTTGGTTCCTACGGAACCCCGCGGTTGAATTATTATATATATTTAGTGTTCAACCGTTCAAATCCCACCTTGACATATTCCAGACCAGTAAAATATACATTAAGTACATTTTACTAGTCTGGAGGCGTGGGTGGGATTTGAACCCACGAATGACGGTTTTGCAAACCGCTCCCTTAGACCACTTGGGCACCACGCCTAATCAAATGCGATCTGCCAGTCTCGCCTACATTAACAGATTGACTAATGATAATCAATATGATATAAAAGGTTCGCCGATGAAGAGACACAAGGAGGATTGAAATGCTGCAACTCGGAGCTTCTATTGGCTCATTCGCCCCCGCGGTGGGACGACCGCTCAAAGGACGATTATTTCACGAAGTAGCTCGCTGGCTAGAAGAGCAACGTAAGTCTGAGGGCTGGTGGTTGCAAGGATTGGCTTTGCGTGGTTGTGCTCAAAGCGATGTACTGTTCAACTCGGTTGAAGCACCTTGGAGCGGTTTTGAAAGAGCTGAAACAAAGAATGGCAAGCGGGGGAAACTGCGATACGGTCGTGAGAAATATTCTTCGCCCGCTCACGCCGTGCGTGCCAGAATGGTTGGTTGTTTAGATCGCTTGAAAGATTTAGTTAATTCCGCTATCGTTAGCTTTGATTACATCATTTTTTTGCGGGAATAGCTCAGTTGATAGAGCGTCTGCTTGCCATGCAGAAGGTCGCGGGTTTAAGTCCCGTTTCCCGCTCCAAAAAATAAAAGGATATTATGAATTATTGTAATATCCTTTTATTTTTTGCCTGCAGTAATAACGGGACTTAAACCCGGGAAGGGGGTCGGGGAAACGGTAGTTTCCCCGTGGAGGAGGGCAGGTCAATTATCCTTAAATAAATTGAAGATTGACCGTTGGGAACCGTGGGTTCCCAAGTTCGGTTTAGTCCCTTGACCGCCTCGCGGTCGTTTCCCGCTCCACGAATTCTAACTTAACGTTAGAATTCGTACGCAATCAAATATACAACCAGATAATTAAGATGTTCTTGATAAGTATGCTTTGGCAATTACAGCAGCTGTGCTGCGTCAAGTAACTTAGTAAACCGCCTTGCTACGTGAAAAGTCTTTCACTTCGCAGGTGTTTTTTTAATTATTTAGGTATAAGCCTGCCTGCCGGCAGGCAGGGAGTCAAAAACCGGTAAACAAGTGACACAGTTTTTGACGATAGATGAAAAAACGACCTCGGGTGGGGTCGTTTAAAAGTTCTAAGCCGAGCGCTCTTCTTTCTTTTGGGCTTTGAGAATACCTCGGCGATATTCAGTCAGTTTCTCGACCACTTCTTCCAAGACTGCCTGTCGATCGCGAGCCAGCGCATCAAGTTGTCTACTCTTTATGTTCTGCGGAAGCCTGGTAATTAAAGTCTTCTGTAAAATGCCAATAAAGTAGCATTCCAGTGGAGTGTTGAAAAAGGCGACCAAGCCGTACCATTTGTAGAAAGCGTAAGCGACTACGCAGTGTGCCCAGTCATTAGCAGAGCAGAACCCGTGGTCTGCAAAGGCTTCAGCAATTTGAGTGTAGTCCGCCTCTGCCCAAGAGGCGAGTTGAACTTCGGGGTCAGGATTGTCGGTAAATCGATAATACTCATTCTCGTCATGGTGGTTGTACACCAGAATGTGTTGAGTGTCTCGGTGGGTGCTGAAGATTACCGTAGAGGGGGCAACTTGGTTATGCAACATCTCATTGAGCAAATTGGCCATCTTCAGTTTGCTTACCGAATCAAGACCAAACCGATCGCGGAAAATGTTGTTCATGGTGCTTATTCGGCGGTCCATGCCGTTCTCCTACTCATAAACTGACAGAATTGGCCTGCTTGGTCAATAAAGGAGGCCGCCTCGCAAGCGAGGCGGCCCAAGATGGATTGGCGTTTAGCCAGGATGGTTTCGAGATCGGTGCGGGCTCCGGTGTTCGCCACCTTAACCCCATGTTTTCACCGTGCCGGGTGAGCGGCTGTCTCTAAACACCCAGATAAGGGGACTCAACGTGTCTTCTGCCGACGAACTTCTGACGGGACTGTTTACCCTCTTTGGTCAGCTTGCGTATTACGACAGCTGTTCAAATGTTGCCTGACGTGGACAATGCGCGCGTCTCAGACACTCTGACCGAGCGTGTGAGCCCCACAACACCACCGTAGGCGCATGTTGGGTGGTTTTGGCTGTTCCCCTTTCAGGGAATCTCAGTTGATTTGTTCACCAATCCTCTACATAAATATTAGTACATAAATATATTTGTGACAAGTAGATTTAACCCGCCTTAATTGCTATGGTGGTGAAGTATTATGAAAAAACGCAAAACATCTAAACAACACTCACACTTAAAAAAGCTTTATCAAGCCAGCACCACCGGCTCCCAAAAGAAGGATTCAGTCAATTCGCCCGAGCCTAACAATTTGGCCAGTGTGAGCTCTATGCCAAAAGAGAGTAAGAAAGATATTGCTAAAACCATCTTGGTTATGCTTTTTATTCTGGTGGCAATTATTTTACTGCGACTTAATTTACACAATCCGGCTATCTTTGGTCTATCGCAGAAAATTGTCGGCTCTTTCGGTTTTTAACCTATAATGAACTTATGAGACCAACCATTGTCACCCACGTGCGACCTCATTTAGACGAGATTTGCGCCCTCTGGATTATTCAAAAATTCTGGACGCACTTTGATGACGCGGACATTGAATTTGTACGCACGGGCCCGTCAGGCGGGGAGCGGTGGCAGAATTTTGAGCCCGAAGAGAATCCTTTTGTTATTTATGTCGGGGTTGGGCAGGGCAAGTTTGACGAACACAAAGGAGACATGGATGACTGCGCCGCCAGCTTGGTCTGGACAGAAACTTTAGAGAAATATCACATCGGCAAAGGTGACAAAATGGCCATCTCTCGCTTGGTAGAGTACGTCAAAGGTGAAGATATGGGGCAATTTCTCAAAGAGAAGAATCACGAGTTCGCTATTCCGACTATTCTGTCTGGTTTTTACGTTGATAACAACAAAGATTCTTTGGCCGTGTACGGTTTGGGCAAACAAATTATGAACGCTCTGTACATTGAAATGATGAAGCGCATTTCGGCGGAGCGCGATTGGGAGGGGCGAGTGGAATTTGAGTCTATTTGGGGGCCGGCGGCGGCGGTTGTTTCAGACATTCCGGGGGTTGAGCGCATCGCTTATGAAAAAGGATTCGTCTTAGTCATTATTCACAACCAAGCCAAAACTTTTCACGGCTTTCGGGCTGACCCCGAAAGCGCGGTTGATTTAACCAAGGCGGCCATGCGTATTGAACAAATTGAGCCGGAAGCGGACTGGTTCTTACACCAAAGCAAGCGCATGTTGCTTTGTGGAGGCGAAATTGCCAAAGGCTCACAGACTTCAGAGTTATCTTTGAGTCAATTGTCAGATTTGGTGAAAAAATAACGGCTGTAAAAGCGTCAGATTAGACAAAATCTAATTAATTAGTCAAAATAGTGTTAAGCCTAGCCGGCTTTTAATAAGTAAAGAATATTGTATGGCAGAAGAGAGTGATTCTTCGGGCGGTCAACCTATTCAATCTGAGGAATTAGCCAATGAAAGAATGGAGACGAAACGCAAAACGTTCTTTTTGGACTTAAAGAAGAACGACCGAGGTATGTTTATCAAAATTTCTGAAAGGTCGGGTGGTAGAAGATCCACCGTCATGATTCCTTACGAATACATAGACGAGTTTATGCAAAAAATTCAAATCCTTAAAGCGGCTGGTCCGGTGACGTCTGAGGTTGAGGGCTTAATGGAGGTGCAGGAGGAGTAACGGGGCTGACAGGCATTTGTACCGCCGGCTCAACGGTCTCCGCGGGTTCTTCGTCGTTCAAATCTAATTCTTCAATATTCAGTTCGGGTAAATCTAAATTCTCTACGGGTTCTTCTGGCTCTTCAATCTTTACATTCACTGCCGGTTCGCTCGCTCCGGTTGAAGCGGATTCATTGTTGGGTGTGACGGGCGATGTGGTATTTGACGCAACAGGTGACTCAATATTTGGTCGGCCGGCGACCGCGGCAGGTGTGGCGAATCGGTCGTAAGCTTCGTACTCTTCCGCTTCATCTACATTGCGACCAGTTAGTTCCTGCAAATAATCAACATTAATGAGGGCGGCCTTCGGTCGGCCGTTTTTAGTAATGACAAAAAGTTTCTCCTCCTCTTCGGTTTCTAGCAAAATTTGCTCTAAATGCTCTTGCAAGGCTTTGGCCGTAATGATTTTATCAAGATCAACTTTAATCATAAATCTATTGTATCAATAAAAAAGCCCGGCGCGGGGCCGGGTAATTTTTTAGTTTTGCTACTATATAAGATATGAACACAACAACCACCAAACTAAAAAACGGTGTGACTTTGCTTCTCACTCCCATGAAAGAAGCCAAGTCTACCACCTTATTTGTGACCGTGCCCCACGGCTCGCGCCACGAGACAAAAGAGCAAGCCGGCCTTGCTCACTTCTTTGAGCACATGGTTTTCAAAGGGGGTAAAAAGTACCCGACACCCGAAGCGATCTCACAGACCCTAGACTCTATTGGCGCTGACTACAACGCCTTCACCGACTTTCAACAGACCGCTTATTATGCTCGCGTGGCCGCGCAACATTTTGACGTCGCCCTAGACGTCATTTCAGATTATTTGCAGTTCGCCCAACTGCGACAATCAGACATTGACCGCGAACGGGGAGTCATTTTGGAGGAGTACAACATGTACTGGGATATGCCCGACGCCCGAGCCGATATGCAATTCCCCCAGCTAATTTTCGGCGACACCCCTTTAGGTCGCCCCATCATCGGCGTCAAAGAGCGCATTAAAGCATTCAAGAAGAAGGATTTCTCTGACTGGTACGCCAAAAAATACAGCGCTGAAAAAGTAGTCATATCCATTGCGGGCGCCATTCCAAAAGACATTGAAAAAACCATTACGCAGAAATTTGCCCATTTGCCAACAGGCCAAACAGTGCCCATGGAAGGAGTAGAGCTACTGACTACGGGGCCAAAAATAGTGATGGATGAGCGTCCGGGCGAACAAATTCGTTTAATTTTGGGCTTTGAAGCTAAATCCTCCCTTGATGACGATATTTGGGTGCAGCTGGTGATGCGCAATATTATGGGCTCTTCAATGAGCTCCCGTCTTTTTTCTGAAATCAGAGAGAAGCGAGGCCTTTGTTACTCTATTTCTATGCAGAATCAGGCCTTTACAGATGTCGGTTTAATTGCGGTGGAATCTGGTTTAGACAGCTCTCGCATCGAAGAAGCGGTGACGGCCATTTGGGCGGAGCTGAAAAAAATTACGAAAACAGCACCAACAGACGAAGAGATCAGTCGGGCGAAAGAATTTATTAAAAGCACCACCATTTTGGGCTTAGAAAGCACTTCCGCCGTGGCTCGGTATAAAGCGAGTCAACACCTTTTTGAGGGGGGAGTTACACCCTTGGAAGAACGTTTCAAGCGCATTGACGCGGTCAGTAAGCAACAGGTCAAAGATATTTCAGCCGAGCTCTTTCAACCCTCTAAAATGGGCTTGGTAATGGTCGGGCCGAAACAAGACGTCAAAGCCATTGGCCAAATTTTCAACACCTAAAGTCTTCATCTTTTTGTAATTTCAGCTACAATAGTCTCAACTTGACTATGAGCACCGGTAGTTCGAAAGTATTTAGCAAAGCCAAATAAATGAAGAATTATGTCAGAATCTAACAAAAATATTGCCCTAGAGCGCAGCTTCGTTATGATTAAGCCCGACGGAGTGATGCGCGGACTAATCGGCTCCATTATTCAACGTTTTGAACAACGAGGGCTAAAAATTATCGCCCTAAAATTAATTCAGCCAACCAGAGAACAAATTGATAATCACTACCCCAAAGAAGAGAGCTGGATTGAACGTTTGGGCGAAAAAACCCTCGCTGCTTTCACCGAAAATAATATAGACGCCAAAGAAGTTTTGGGTACAGACAACAAAGCCGATTTAGGTCAGAAAGTACGCGACTCCTTGCTAGATTATTTAACCATGGGCCCTGTCGTTTGTCTGGTCATTGAGGGCATTCACGCCCGCGATATGGTGCGCAAAATTGTTGGGGCCACTCTACCATTTTTCGCCGATGTCGGCACCATTCGGGGCGACTTTTCCGTTGACGCCTCCACCGCCGCTAACACGCAGGGCAGAGGCATATTTAATTTAATCCACGCTTCTGAAACGGCCGAAGAGGCCACGAACGAAATTCAGCATTGGTTTGCGCCCGAAGATTTGCACGAATACTACCGCACAGACGACAGTGTAGCTTACGGCGACCGCCGTCATGAAGACTTCTCTCAAGCAAAATAAATGTCATTTATTTTAAACACCTTTTTACCATCCTTTATTAGCGCATTACTGCTCACCTTTATTTTCACGGGTGTTATTAGAAAGCTGGCTTTAAAACTTAAAATTCTCTCCAAACCTCGCCAAAGAGATATGCACAGTAACGCCATTCCTCGGCTGGGCGGGGTGGCTATTGTGCTCGTTTTTGTTTTGGTGCTACTGGTTACGGCCGTCATCAACCCCGATTTAATTTTCTTCTCCAACGAATACCGCTTCGGCTTTGATCGACATATTATTGGGTTAATTGCGGGCTCTTTGGTGCTGTTAATGTGGGGCATCGCTGACGACGTTTGGTCCCTCAAACCATCCCAACAGTTTTTGGGTCAGGCTTTGGCGGCGATCATTATTATTTTCTCGGGCATTGGCATTGACTACATTACTAATCCTTTCGGAGCGCACGGGGCCGTTATTCAACTGAACCAAATTACATTCAATCTATTTCAGCTAGGTGACTACACCGCCTCCATTACTTTGTGGTCAGATTTGTTCACCTTTGTCTGGCTTATTGGCATGATGAACGTCATGAACTGGTTTGATGGGCTTGACGGATTAGCCACGGGCGTCTCCGCCATCTCTGCCACCATGCTATTACTGCTGTCTTTGGCGGTGGGCAGTCCCGCAGGCATTATTGCCATGCTCGTGGTGTTAATCGGCGCGTTAATTGGTTTTCTGCCGTGGAACTGGTATCCGGCCAAAATTTTTATGGGCACGGCGGGCAGTACTTTTTTGGGCTTTGTCTTGGGCGTGGCGGCTATTATTTCGGGGGGCAAAATTGCCACCGCTCTATTAGTGCTGGGAGTACCCGTCTTAGACGCCTTATGGGTAGTTTTCAGAAGGATTATGAACGGGCAATCTATCTTTTTGGCCGATCGCAAACACCTGCATCACCGGTTGGTTGACGCGGGTTTGACTGTGCCTAAAGCGGTTTTTGTGCTCTATATTATCTCCTTCATTTTCGGCGCGTTGGCTTTATACAAAAACAATACAAATATTAAATTACAGCTGGCTTTTGTGCTTTCTTTGGTGGTCATCATTATTGGTCTGGGCACTTGGGCGGCTGAGAAAGCGAAGAAACAAACAAATGGGAAAAAGAAAAATTGAAGTTGAGCCAATCGGATTTCGTCGCCCGCAAGAAGGATGCATGAAGTGGGTGATGTGGTTACTATTAATTTCGATGGTTTTCAGCTTTGTCTTAGCTTCCGCCTACTACGGTTTTTAAGTAGAAAAATGATATACTATAAACATGGAAACGAAGCCATCTGTTTTGTTAGTTGAAGATGAAGCCGGCCTGCGTGAGCTTTACGAAGACGAGCTGAATAAAGCGGGCTTTTTAGTGTTTAGCGTGGCTAACGGTGAAGAGGGTTTAGCTATTGCCAAAGAGCGTAAACCGATGACAATTATTCTTGACATAATGTTGCCGGGTATGAGTGGGCTAGATGTGTTGGCGCAAATTAGAGCCGATGAATCAACCAAAGACATTCCTGTCTTTTTGCTGACTGCTTTAGAAGACACCGACGACCGTGCCAGAGGCATTTCAGTTGGCGCCACCCAATATTTGGCGAAGAACGAAGTGTCGCCCAAAGATGTTATTTTCAAAATAAAAGAACTAAATGAACCAAACCCCGTCAATCCTGCTAGTTGAAGACGACGCCGTCTTGAAGGAGATGTATCAAATTCGCCTGGAGCAGGCGGGCTTCAAAGCAACCATTGTTGAAACAGGTGAAGACGCTTTGACAGTAATTAAGAACCAATCTTTTGATTTGGTGTTGTTAGATATTATGTTGCCCAAAATTAGCGGGTTAGATGTTTTGCAGAAATTGAGAGAGGGCGAAGACACGAAAGATTTACCAATTGTCATTCTGTCTGCGTTAGCGACAGATGAAGACAAGATGCGGGCCAAAGAGCTCGGCGCGACCGATTATTTTGCTAAGTCAGAGACTACTCCTAAAGATATGATCGTCAAAATTAAAGAGATTTTGCATGCCAAGTAAAACTGATTATCGCTTTCGCGGCCAGGCCTCTGACGAAAAGGTGATTCTGTTTGTTCGCCATCACCCCGTCGTTTTACTGCATGCCGGCTACATAATTCTGGCGATCTCGTTAGTGCCGTGGGTGGTTTTTGTTTTCGCTTCTTTTACCGCCCCCTTCGGCTGGACTTTAATGATTTCTACTATTGTTAATGCTTGGTTAATTTTTGAAGCCTACTACACTTGGGTGAACGATATTTATGTCTTAACGAATAAAAGAGTGCTGGCCACCAATCAGCGCAAGGTCTTTGAGCGGGAGGTAAAAGAGGTGCGCTACGACCGCATTCAAGAGGTTTCACACGAGACAAAAGGGTTTTACACCTCAATGCTGAATGTGGGTAGTGTCTTTATTAAAACGGCCGCCGGGGTAGATATGACTTTGAGTATGGTGCCCAACCCTTACGACATTGAGCAGAAAATTGCCCAAAACATTTCGCATTAATTATATCTAGCTCAAATTCCCAGAGAGAATGCGCAACCAATATTAGCTATTTGAGGTCGGGCTCTGAAATCCGGAGCCTTGCTTTGCAAGTCTCCTCATTACGGAGCCAACCTATATTTTGTTCTTATTAGTTGTCTCCTAATCATTTGGTGTACCATGACCTCAAATAGCTAATATTGATTGCTTTAAAACTAGAAGAAGTTCTGACGACGAAAAGGACAATGAACTACTTTTAATTGACCAGATTCTTTATTTTTGCTACTTTGCGAGTGGGTAATCGTTCTAAGGAGAGTGTCATGAGAGCGAGCGAAATTCCAGAATTGGATATTTCTGACCTCCAACTGGAAACAGAAGAAGACTTCTATTTGTTGTTAGAGACTTTGGGCGGTGCTCGGTACATGATGAATCGGGCGGTGAACAAGGGTCACACTCCAGACGACGAACAAACCAAGCGAGCCTTGGAAGAGATTGCGCACAAATCACAGCAAGTACTCAGTTTGCTCGAAGAGAAGTTTGGCGTTTTGCATCCGGCTAAGACACCCAAAGTGGAGTGGGGCGAAGAATTGCCCGCGCCACCAGAAGGGAAGCGTTGGTACCGGCCTTGGTACTTGCAAATGAAAGAGGCCAATTTGCGCAAGTTGTACAGCGAGCACATCTGTTCGGGCTGTGCGTTGTCTGAGGGATTTGGTAGCTTTGCTTGGCGCATTCCCTGTAGTGTGAGAGATGGAATCAACAGATTAATTCATCCGTCAATTTGTTACTTGTTGCACTACGATTGGACCCCCGAACAGTTGCGCGCCAAACTGTTGGAGGTTGGTGGGCCCGAAGGGGTGGCCACTTTTCAGGCCAAAGAAGAAGAATTGAACACGCACGAGAGTTTTCGCATTTAGCCAGTTGAGCTTTAGCCGGCTGCAAGTTGTAGCCGGTTTTTTTATTACTGCCTTAATAAACGTTATTAACCCCAACAATTTCGGCGACCTGATTCTTTAATTTCTCATTAATCTCCACTGAGGCCTTGGTAGTAATCTCTTTAACGGAGCCGTTATGAGGCAATCGTAAGGCGACGGGTTTATTGCCAGGGTATAGAGCAAGGATTTCTTTTAAGCGCATTAAAACCTCTTTGTCGGCGGAAGAGGGTACCTCAATAACCAGCCGATTATTATTCAAGCCACCAGGGTTAGGCGGGCTACCGTTAAAGTCTGACGCCCAGCCCCCGCCTTGAGATTTGTCTCGTCGTTTGCGCGGTACAAATTTGGGCAATGTCGGCAAAGTGTTACCCTCAACCTCATAAACTTTCTCTATCAAAATTTTCATTTCAGTTGTAGCCGCCTGAGTGCGGGAATCTTTGGCGTTGACGAATCCGTCCACAATTAATATTTTGCCTGTCTGCAGTTGTTCTTTACACTCAGCGTAAACTCGGGGGAAGGCAATTAACTCCAAAGATGAGGCGGCGTCTTCCGCTTTGACGAAGCTCATGGGCTCATCGTTTTTGGTCATAATGGTTCTAATATCGGCAATTAAAACGAGTACCCTGACTTTTTGGTTGTGCATCTTGGCGTTAATCTCACTCAAGGGTTGCGCCTCCGCCCCTAATTTTTTGGCGATCTCTTTAATGGGGTGATCGGACAGATAAATGCCCAACAGCTCCCGCTCCCAGTCTAATTTGATGCGGTTGTCTAACGGTGGAACGTTGGGCAGTTCTAACCTGAATTGTGCCCCTTCCACTTCTGCTCCAAAGAGGGCGTCTTGCCCCGCCGAATTGTTTTTGTGCACGGCGGAGATGAAATTTAGAATTTCGGGCAATCCTTCTAAGACGCGGTTGCGCTCTTCTAACGAATCTAGAGCGCCCGCCTTCGCCAAGTTTTCAATAACTTTTTTGTTCACTTTCTGGTTGCCCAGCCGTACCAAAAAGTCGCTCAAATTCTCGTACTTACCCCCGCGCTCTCGCTCATTAACAATTTCTTGACTGACATCAACTCCGACATTCTTAATGGCGCCCAAGCCGAAACGAATAATGCTACCCGACCTTTCTGGGGCAGGCTTAGGGGTGTCGTAAACCACGGCGAAATCAACGAACGACTCGTTGACGTCGGGCGGATAAGTCTTCAAGCCCATTTGGTCGGCTTCCGCCAGTTCAATAGCTAGTCGGTCAAGGTTGTGCAAGTCGGAGGTCATTAAAGCGGCCATAAACTCTGCTGGGTAGTTGGCCTTCAAATAGGCCGTTTGGTAAGCAATCATGGCGTAGCAGGCGGCGTGAGCTCGGTTGAAGCCGTAACGGGCGAAGGGCTCAATGAAGTTCCAAATTCTCTCCGCCAGTTCTAGTGAAATGTTTTGTGTTTTAATGGCTCCTTTAACAAACTTCTCTCTCTGCTCATCTAATAAGGATTTAATTTTTTTACCCACCGCTTTACGCAAAATATCAGCTTCGCCGTAAGTGAAGCCGGCGAAATCACGGGCAATTTGCAGAACTTGGTCTTGCGTAACAATGACTCCGTACGTGTTCTCTAAAATTGGTTTTAAAGCCGGATGCAAATAGGTGATCTCTTTACGACCGTGTTTAGACTCAATAAAGTCGGGAATGGCGTCCATAGGGCCGGGGCGGTACAGGGCGACCATAGAGATAATGTCTTCAAATTCAGTCGGTTTTAAATCTTTCAAGTACCGCTTCATGCCGGCCGATTCCAGCTGAAAGACACCCGTTGACTCCGCGCGGGCGAGTAGTCGGTAGGCTTTTTTGTCAGTGGTCTCTAGTTTTCGTACGTCAATTTCTACCAAGCGATGTTGACGCAAGAGCTTCAAACATAAATCAATAATGTTCAAGTTAGATAGGCCCAAAAAGTCAATTTTTAAAATGCCCATATCTTCTACCGCGTGCATTTCGTATTGGGTGGTGATGGATTCGTCGGAGCGGGCGGCGTACTGCAGAGGAACGTAATTGTAAAGAGGGCCGGGCGTGACCACCACGCCCGCGGCGTGCACGGAGGTGTGCCGAACGGATCCTTCTAATTTTTTAGCTAAATCAATCAGCTTTTTGACCTGTTGGTTGGAGTTATAGTTGTTTCGTAATTCTTCAGAGTGCTCTAGTGCCTCTTTAATGCTGTCGCCGAAAGGAATCAGTTTGGCGATATAGTCACACTCTTGGTATGGCAAGCCCAGCGCGCGACCAACGTCGCGAATGGAGTTACGAGCCATCATTGTGCCGAAAGTAATAATTTGGGCGACGTGGTCGCGCCCGTAACGCGAGCGCACATATTCAATTACTTCATCACGGCGGGAATCTTGAATGTCGTTATCTATATCTGGCATGGAGTAGCGTTCGGGGTTTAAGAAACGTTCAAAAATGAGTTTGTATTTAATGGGGTCAATGTCTGTAATGCCTGTCACGTATCCAATCATTGAGCCGGCAGCGCTACCACGCCCCGGACCAATTAAAATGCCCTGCGCCCGCGCCCAGTTAATAAAATCTTGGGTGATTAAGAAATAACCCGCAAAGCCCATGTTTTCCACGACCGATAGCTCGTAATCAACGCGGTCAGCCACTCGCTTCTCTAACGGTATTGTTTCATCATTACTGTCGGGTGAAGACAGAATGCCGTCTTCGGGTAATTGGCCAACTTGATAGTCAAACCCAAACCGCTCTTTGACCCCTTTTTCGCAGAGTTGACGCAAATAATCTTTCTCATCTATGCCGTTGGGCGTGGGGTATTTAGGCAGAATGTTTTCACCAAATTTGATTTCTACATTACAGCGCTCCGCAATTAATTGAGTGTTTGTCAGCGCTTCAGGATGATCTTTAAAATTCTCCGCCATCTCTTTAGGGTCCGTAATAGATAGGTCTGTGTCTAAGAAGTTCAAACGGTTGGCGTCATCTACTTTTTTACCCGACGAGATGCAGGTTAGAACATCTTGTGCTTCCGCGTCTTCTTTGTGTACGTAGTGCGAGTCATTCGTGGCAATGAGCCCTAATTTTAGCTCGGCCGACAGTTCAACTAAGACCTTGTTGAGTTTGTTCTGTTCAGCTAAATGCGGGTGGTGCTGAAGCTCTAAAAAAAAATTATCTGGCCCGAAAATATCTACGTATTCGGCAATCACTTTTTTCGCTACCGACTTGGAGCGCAGGGCGGCTCTCGCCACCTCTCCTTGCAAACAGGCGGAGGTGGCAATTAATCCTTTAGAATATTTTTTTAAGATTTTCTTATCTATGCGGGGTTTGTAGTAGTACCCCTCAAGATGGGCGATGGTGACTAAACGTAAAAGATTCTGGTATCCTTCATTATTTTCAGCCAACAAAATAAGGTGGTATGGCTTGGCATCCACGCGGGGTGTCTTATCTTTTAAACCTCTGGGAGCAATGTAGGTTTCTACTCCCAGAATGGGTTTTATTCCTTTTTCCTGCGCTTTCTGGTAAAACTCAATAATACCGTACATTGCTCCGTGGTCGGTCAAAGCGACCGAATTCATGCCGAGCTCTTTGACGCGGTCAAGCAGGACGTCAATTTTACTTGCGCCGTCGAGTAGAGAATAATGGGAGTGTACGTGTAAATGAGTAAAACGCATTAAAATGGTAATTGGTTATCAAGCTGGTCGAATTAAAGAACTTTCGGAGCTCGAAATAAAGAGCGTTGTCGCTCGCGATGTTGCTCCCTCCTTGGCACTTTCTATAGTATCGCAGAAGCCACTGGCTTACCATACTGATAAATGGCCGACAAGCTGGGGACAACTGCCAATTGAGCGGGCGTCTAGCATATGCGTCAAGGCTTTGTCAAATCAAATAATGGCTTTGGGCGGGACTATTAGAATATATGAATTGTTATCTGATCAGGCGCAAATTGAGAGCTTTATTCTTAATCCTAATAACTTCTCTAACTTGGCAAAAAAGATTTGGCAGAGTTTACCCAAAACGCCACATAAATTGAATGTAGGATTATCTGTTTTAGGTGGAGAGTTAAATTTCGCCCAGTTAAGAAAGATAATGCAACTTTTGAAAGCCGAGGCGAAGAATGACGGGCAGTCAATGCGAGTGGTTATGCCTAAAGACAGAAGTTGTGAACTGAACGCAGCGGCGGTGATGGGCAACAACTTATTAACGAAAGGGGCGGAAATTGTTTTAGTGCCCTCTGCTCGGCCCAACTATTATCATCTTGGTTTGACATTGGCCATTCATAATCCTAATAGAGACGCTTGGTTAGATTTTAAAATTCCGCGACCTGACGCTCGGTCGGGCATGTTGCCTCCGAAGCTGGCCCGCATGATGGTCAATATTGGCGTGGGTGAAGAGAAAGAGGTGACCGTGTTTGACCCTTTTTGTGGCAATGGCCGAGTTTTAATGGAAGCTTTGCTTTTGGGCTACCCCGCTTTCGGCCGAGACATAGATATGAGCAAAGTGGAATCAACGAAACAGAACATTGGTTGGTTGCGAGAAAGTGTTAAAGAGGCGCCATGGCTCAGCAATATGGCCCAGTTGCCCGAAGCCCAAATCTTTCAAGCAGATGCACGAGAGCGGGCAAAAATAATTGTGCCTAAGCCTAATGTTATTGTGTCAGAGCCGTGGTTGGGCCCACCTCTGCGCCATTACCCCAACTTTAATGAAGGGGGAAAAATTGCCAATTCCGTCAAGGCTCTAATTTTCTCCGTTATTCCTAATTTAATCGCGGAGAATCCTCGTAAGATTGTCTTGGTGGTGCCCAAATGGCGACTAGCGGGCGGTAAAGAGTTATCAATTACAAGTGATATACTTGACGAAATAATTAAAACGGGTTACGATGGCTCTTGTATTGCGAATGTTGGTCGCAATGATTCTTTTTTGACCCGAGATATTCTATTACTTAATATAAAATAACTAGTCATGGCCCATAAGAAAGCTGGTGGTTCTACCAGTTTAGGACGAGATTCAAAAGGGAAGCGCTTAGGCGTTAAAATTTTTGGTGGAGCGGTGGCGAAAGCGGGTTCCATTATTGTTCGTCAAAGAGGTACCAAGTGGCATCCGGGCGACAATGTGTCTAAAGGGTCAGACGACACTCTATTTGCGACCATTAACGGCCAAGTACATTTTCAAAAGAAGGCGGTTAATCATTTTACGGGCAAAAAGAAGTTGGTGACATTGGTTCATGTTCAGTCGAAGCCAGCCGAGCCGAAAGAAACCAAAGCAAAAGTAGAAACCAAAGCAAAAATTCAAAAATAATGTCTCTACCTACCCATATATATCAAGAGGTTACCAGTCAATATGGCCGCGCTAAAGTGGCTCAATTGAAGGTGGGCGAAACAATCAGACTGCACCAAAGAGTCAAAGAAGGCAAAAAAACCAGATTACAGGTTTTTGAAGGCATTGTTATTGCCATCAAACACGGTCAGGGTTTAAACGGTACTTTCAAAGTCAGACGAATTGCCGCCGGCGGAGTCGGCGTCGAGAAGACCTTCTCTTTTCACCAGCCATCAATTGAAAAAATTCAAACAGTCAAAAAAGCCAAAATCAATCGGGCTAAGCTGTACTATTTGCGAGAAAGATTCGGCAAGAAAGCTCGTTTCAGCAACGAAAAGATTACAGACACTACTTGGGAGCACGAACTAGACAAAGAAGTTGGCACTGCTAGCGAAGAGAACGAACCCGAAAAGAAAGTTGAGCCGGAAAAAGCTGAAATCAAAACAGAAGAGCCAAAAGAAGATGCCAAAGAGAAAGACAAGTAATCAAACTATTGGTCAAGAAGGAGAGCGGCGCGCAGCCGCTTTTTTGGTGGCCAAAAGCTACCAAATTTTGGTGCAGAACAAGCGCTTGGCCGGCGGGGAGATAGATATTCTGGCCCAAGATGTTGACGGCACGCTGGTAGTGGTGGAAGTCAAAACGAGAAGTAGAAGCGACTTTGCGAATCCTCAAGACAATATAAATTTTAAAAAAATACAGACCTTAACTCGGTTGGCCCAGGCTATCGCCAGCCGTTACCCCGAACGAAATGTGCGCATTGACGTTATTGAAGTGGGCGAAGACATTAACCATATTCAGAACATTACTGGTTGACTTTTGGCCCGCAGATTGCTATTATCTCTTCGGAGGATTGCCATGAAAAGGCTCTGGCGGTTTGTCAGTAAGACGGTAGTGGGTTTCTGTGACTGGTTTGACTGTTTGTATGGCGACGCGCAAGCCGGTGTTTTTCTCTTGATTGTTGGTGCGGTCGTCATGCTGGCCCTGTTCGCGATAAAAACCCTCTTTGGTGCTTTTCTGGTATCCGTCATTCTCGGCATTCTTATCTACGCCGTGGGTTACGACATTGTGACTTGGCTCTGGCGCAGTGTTACCAAAGAGACGCTTGGCAAAGTGCAGAAGAGGTTACAGCCGGCTACCAAAGACGGATTACTCGACATCAGCGACGTGGACCTGCCGATCAATTGGCAAAAGCTGTCCGGTTTACGCATCGTCAGTGATTTGGACAGCCTTAAAGATAATCCTAACCACTGTCAGATCAAGATTTTGGCTCAAATCTGGCAAGACGAGAAGATGGTGGAGGAAACCGTCGTCAAGACTTGGGTCATCAAGCGCAGTAAAGACCTGAGTACAGAAAGACAGGCCAAACGGCAGGCCGAACTGGTTTGTCTGGAGTTGATGGCTCAGGCGGCGACCAACTTGCATTATCTGTCGAGCTTGCTGGCCGAAGGGGTGCTTGCAGGGGTGGGTTATAAATCACCGCGCCAAGTGGCCGCCGACGTGAAGGTGTACGATTTCCTTGACCCCAATATGCAACAACAGGTCATTAAGGATTTCGATCTTGACTTGTATCAGGCCAACCTTGATGAGATTGATCAAGAATTCGACAATTCTACCGACGCTCAGGCCGACCTTGACCGTTTGCTTGGCGACGATTTGACCGACAAAGTCTCAGTGGAGTCGTAAGGCTCCATTTTTTATAGGTGGAAAAAGGATTCAAAAAAAAGTATGCTGAGAATATATGAATAAGCCAAAAAGTCCCGTCAGAGTCAGGTTTGCCCCCAGCCCCACGGGCGAGATGCATTTGGGTAATGTCAGGACCATGTTATTTGAAGCCCTATATGCCAAAAGAATGGGTGGGGTGTTTATTATGCGCTTGGAAGACACAGATAAAGAGCGAGAAGTGGTCGGTTCGGCGGTGAAAATTCTGCAATCTATGCAGTGGCTGGGCGTGGAGCCTGACGAGGGGGTTTACTTAGAGAAAGATCAAATTGTTCAAAAAGGTGAATTTCAATCTTACATTCAATCAGAGAGGGCAGAAATTTATCAAGAATACGTGCAACAGTTGCTGGCAGAGGGCAAGGCTTATTACTGCTTCGCCACCAAAGAGGAGTTAGAGCAGATGCGCTTAGAGCAACAAGCCAAAAAACAACCTCCTCACTACGATGGGCGGTACCGCGAACTTGACCCCCAAGAGGCTGAAAAGCGGGCGAACGCTGGCGAGGCACACGTCATTCGGCTCAAAATGCCCGCCGAGGGAGAGCTGACGGTCAAAGATTTAGTTTACGGGCAAATTACCTTTCATTATAAAGATTTTGACGATCACATTTTAATTAAGTCTGATGGTTTGCCTACTTACCATTTCGCCAACGTGGTTGACGACCATTTAATGCAAATCTCCCACGTTTTTCGCGGGGAAGAATGGATCTCCAGCTGGCCTCGTCACATGGTCGCCTACGAAGCTTTCGGTTGGTCACCGCCACAATATGCGCATCTGCCTTTAATTTTTGGTTCAGACAAAGCCAAACTTTCTAAAAGGCATGGCGCCAAGACGGTCATGCAATACAAAGAAGAAGGATTCTTGCCAGAAGCTGTGGTTAATTATTTAGTCTTTTTAGGCTGGAACCCCAAGACTGAGCAAGAAATTTTCAGTTGGCAAGAGCTTGGCGAGATTTTTGAAGTGTCGGGCATTAATAAGGCTAATCCTATTTTTGACCAAACCAAACTAGAGCATATCAACGGTGTGTATATTCGCAGTTTGCCTGTGGAAGAGTTGATCAAACGGGCGGAAAAATGGTTGCTTGAGGCAAACATTCCCGACGGTGACCAAAAATTACTAACCATGGCGGTGGCCTCCGTGCAAGAGCGGGCCAAAAACTTAGCCGAAATTCCAGACTTAATTAGGTTCTATTTCGTTGAGCCTGAATATGACGTTAATCAAATTAAATTCAAAAACCAATCTAATGAGGATTGTGCTCGGCTGTTAGACTTAGCGGCGGTCGCTTTGGCTGAAATCAAAGAGGAGGATTGGAACGTAGATAATATTGAAATTGCGCTACGCGCTAGAATTGAGCAGGCATCCGTTAAAGTGGGGGAGATGCTCTGGCCGGTGCGCGCCGCGCTGACCGGTTTACAAGCCAGCCCCGGCGCTTTCGAGGTTCTGGAAGTTTTAGGTCAAGTTGAGAGCGAGCGGCGTCTGCGTCTAGCTATTTTGGCGATGTCGTGATCGTGACGCATTAAGACCTCGGTAATTGCCTTACTATCTTCAAGTTGGGTCTGGCGGACTTTTTCTAGGTTTATTTCTAAGGCTTCAATTCTTGGCGTCAATTTATTGTCCAGCCGTTGAATTTCGGTATGTAGTTCAACGCGGGCGTCATGAAAGCCGGTGCGCATCTGTTCTTGCAGGTCAACTAAAATGTTGAATATTTTCTGTTCGTTTACAGTTGTCATGGTTTATTAATTATATCCTTTCTTTCTAGTAATTTCAGTATGCCGAAGACAAGATGAAGAAAAGATTGTCTGTTTTTTTGTGCGATATACTAATGAGGTGGATAATATTAAACAACTAATTGCCGCGGCTAAAGAAGTGCGACTAAATTCTTACTCGCCCTATTCTAAGTACCAAGTGGGGGCGGCTATTTTGTGCGCCAGTGGTCAAATTTACGCAGGCTGTAACGCGGAAGTGGCTTCGTACACGGGTACGGAACACGCGGAGACAGCTGCTTTGGCATCAGCGATTTCCGCCGGGGAAGCGCTAGCTAAACCGCACTTTATTGAGGCGGTCGCGGTAGTCACGGCCGATGGGGCTTACCCTTGCGGGAACTGTTTACAGCGACTGACTGAACACACGGATGACTGCGATATCTATGTCGCCAATGACCAAGGCGAAATTTTACAGCAAACTACGCTCAAAAAAATGCTACCCGTTCGTTTCAAATTAAAAAATAAATTTTAACTAATGTTTCGTCTTGTTTTAGGGCCTATGAAGAGCGGAAAATCCTTCGCTTTAATTTCGCGGTTTGCTCCGCTGGCTTTTTCAGACAAAACTTTTATGCTTTTTCAGCCGGCGAAGAACACGCGAGACGCGAAGATTGAATCGCGCTTGGGTTTGCAGTTGCCCGCCAAAAAAATTACTCAGTTAGCAGATATTTTGCTTGAGCGGAGCCTACCTCAGGTCATCGGCATTGATGAAATCCATCTGTTTGATGGGAGTGATGTTGGGGCGATTTCTCAGATCTTGAAAAAAGGTCATGAAGTTTATATTGTTGGCTGTAATTTAGATTATCGGGGTAAAATGTTTGATATTGTGAAGCAATTGTTGGAGTTGAGCCCCGATGAGGTCATACACCAAAAAGCTGTTTGTGAGCTTTGCCAAAGTACAGAGGGCATTTACACCCAAGTCTGGTACAAAGGAAAAATTATGACTAACGGATTACCCCCTGTTATTGTGGAAGACGGAACTTACGTCTATAAACCGGTCTGTCGTCAGTGTTTTCAACAAGAAAAAGAGAAGGTGCGCGAGTCAAAATTATATTGACTGGTAAATCTTATTGGTGTATTTTGGGTCTGCGTTAGTAGCGCAGAAAAGAGGACAAGATGATGATCGATTCAATGTTGGCTCTTCTTGTTTTGGGCGGACTGGCGCTGTGGGGGATTCGAGAGCATTTATGCGTGCGCAGTCTTTTTCGACAGACGCCACACTTGATTCACCAAGAGGTGAAGTTTCCCGGAACGGGTATTGCTGACATCTCCCAGATTCAAGACGGCGCCTCCCAATTTCTTTTGGCAGTTAAGGTCTATGCTAACCGACCAGATACGACCACCCAACGGGCCAGAGAGGTGATTATCGAAGGCAAAGATAAGATGGTCGCTGGTTGTTGCCACGGTGATGACTCAATAGAATATGGTATCTGCGAAAACAATGGCGATCTTGTTCGGTTCATGCAGGCGCCTTTGCATAAGGTTGATAAGATCTGACTCAGAGTATAGTGTGCAAGAGAGGAAGGAGAGAGGCATGGGAAGAGATCTCGAGAATATCATGGCGCTGGAGCTATGGTTGAGCAGTCCGTCGAAACCGCCGACCAAGTTAGACGAGGTCAACAATGCGGCTAGCCAGATAAGTCACCAGTCAAGTCAGAGTCAAAAGCTCATTAACAAAGACTTTATGGATTGGCTCAATGCTGAGCGTACCGAGATTCCCAGTTTTGATGAATGGTACGGATTCGTCGGTCACATTATCAACTTTAATTTGGTTGAAGGTTACGATGAAGCGGTAATCATCAATTACTATATGCATCTTGGGGTGGCTGTGGCGAAAGCAGTTGCTTTGTCGGTTGATGCAGAGGTTATTCGGGCTGACTACACCGCCTACATGGCACCGCCACCGACGGCCAAAGAACAGCGAGGGCTTGATTTTCGGCACACCTGTGGCCAGTGGCTAGAGTGGGATAGTGAGCTACCGATCGGCAAGGTACTAAACTATTTCAATGATGGTTACTTCCAGCAGGCTTTACCGACGCGGTTGAACCAGATGCTGGCGGCAAGTTTCGTGGCTCAGGTACTCGTACCTGTGCGGGCGAAGTTGTTGGTGGCTTGCCCCGAGTATGACCCGTTCGCCAAAGAACGACCAATATTCTCTTGGCAAGATAATGTCTTTCGCTACGCGGCAGGTGGTCAGTTTGATCACGACGATCTCGTAGCTTTTTACCAACACGCCTGCACCGCGCTCGCCGAGAAGTTTGTGCAACAGTGGAAACCGAACCCTTCTTTTGACTGGTAGGTCAACTACCAGTTTTTTTATACAAAAAAACCGGCGCCTTTGGCGTCGGTGCGGGTCAAAAGTCGCAACAGCATTCACAGAATTCGCGCAAGAGCCTAGCTTGCTTATGCCAATGTTCGTCATTGGGCAAAGGTACCGTCAAGACGCAGTGCTCAAGCAGGAAAACCAGTGAACTAATAGCGGTGAACAAGGCCGGCATCAACTCGTTCAACATCCTCAGCTCAGACCAAGCAACGCCGTTGACTTGGTGCTTGGCAAACAAGTCACGTAACGGCAGATAGACGCGGTTCAACTGTAAAGGTAAAAGGATGTTATGCGCTAACGGATAGGCGCAGAATTCAAACAGGTGGGTTGTCCAGCAAGCGGTAAACATGCGACACTCGGCCTGCATGCTCGCATCCATCTCGTAACCATATCGCCAGCAGTGAACGGCATTCAGGGTATTGCTGGCCAAGTACCTAAAATTGAGGTTTGTGCTGTCTACCAACTCAGCCGGTCGCTCAACATTCTGCAAGAAAAAGGCAGATATTGCTCGGCTCAGTGCTTCTTCTTGCGGGTCAAAACGGGGAAACATTCCTTCAGTCGTGGCCATTGTTGGCTCCCTTCAGCCACATTGTAGCAAATTCGGTTGAATAGTGAAGGCGTTTAGAGTAAACTCAGCTGTGTATTGCCTGGTGGCCAAATGGTAAGGCGCCTGCCTCTGGAGCAGGAGATTGATGGTTCGAGTCCATCCCGGGCAGCCAAAAGAAAAGAGATGTGGCGCACATAATTTTGCTCACATCTCTTTTCTTTTGGTCTGTTTTAGAATTTATCTCGAACCAATGGTTCGACCGCGGTGGTACGATATTTTCGTACCATAGTTGTACGAGCTGTCAAAATCTGTTCGGCTTTGCTCGACAGAATTGACGGCGAGTTGTCTATCCCGGGCAGGAAAATTATATCTTATAATATTTAGTCACCAAATAAGTCCTAACGTACATGGCGTCAACTAGCAGAAAGAAGGATTATCTTATTGACCCGCAGTTGTAAAAGTGCTATCGTGCACCCTGAAAGGATCGCACATGAACAACCTGATGTTGGAAAACCCCGTACTGATGTACGGGTACGGAGTGGGCATATTGATTGTGTCTGCCATGCTGGCGGCCATTGGCCTGCGTTTCAACCGATCTTTCTTGTACCGTCTCATTTTCGGTGGAGGTGGAGTGGTCATTGGTTCTGTCGCGCTGTTTTATCTGCTGGTTTATCTCAGCTTGCTGTGGCCCCAGTTCTACCAAAACATGATCATAAGTGAAGATTGGACTGCCGAAAATGTTCCTTTCTTTGTCAAAGTTTTTTGTGCTGGCATAGTGAGTGTCGTGACTGCGTTCGTCGGCTCCATTATGACCTTTCCACTCTTCGGCTTCACCTTTATTTTGACGGCGCTGTCTTTCGGCTCCATCACGCCTGATGGCACCCTGCTTCGCCATAGCTGGCACGCTCGGTTGTTACTGCGGGCCATGGAGTGGACAAACTATGAAGACACCGAAACAAATCTGTGCACCCTGACTTGGTTCAGTGGTGCCATGATGAACAAGCTTGTCTTGCTCTTTGCGCTTGATTTGTGGAAAGTCTTTTTTTACTTCGTCTTGGCACCCGTCGTTGTTTTCACCGCGACGAGCACGTACCCGACGAGGCAGACTTGGCGACGTATGCAACAGGGTACGCTCAACATTGATAACGCTTGGTACGATTGGGCACCAACTATCGTTCAACGGAGTAGTCTTCTCGCCCCTGACGATCGGATTGCTTATTTGGGCCATTCAACACGTGGTGCGTCAACCCTTCGTTTGGTCATCAATCGGGTGGGTGTTGGCCTTGATTGTGGCCATTTGCGCTTGGCTGTTGGGTGATTTGATTGTGGTGCGCCGGCGAGCGAACGTGCCCCAAGATGACGACGAGCTATACTACTTGGGCATTGGCGGGCCGACGAGCGTGGCGACGGCCAAGGCGGTTGGCGCCGGTTTGGATCACACGCTAGACGCACTTTTTGGTAACCGTCTCTTGAAGAGCATTCACCAAATGCTCTGCCCAACCATTACCTCCAAATATGAGTCCGAATATGAGTCGGATCCGGACAATTATTGATTCTTACCTTGTCTGGCCGGTGGCGCTTTGCTGCCGGTTTTTTTGTTACCGAATTTTACTCAACTGCTTATCATGACGTATCAAAACGTCATTAATAGCCAAACTGTCTTCTAATTGAGTCTGGCGAACGTTCTCTATTTGCTCTTGTAGATTGTTAATTCTGTTGCCGAGGCGCTGCTCAAGAGTCAACCTCTCCATTTTGGCATCGCTAAAACCAGACCTCATTTCTTCATACATATTTTGTAGAAGTTCGCCAAATTGGTTTAGTTTATTCTCCAAATTCATCAGTTTATTCATTATACCCAATTAACCAAAAGACAGATGACAAAAAAATTATCTTAGTGCTACAATTTATTTATGTCCCGATCTTTCAAGCCCTTAACTTCAGCCGAGGTGAAAAAGAGGTTGCAAAAACATCCTCGGTGGCGGGTGGGTAAAAACAAAATTACTATTAAGCTGGAATTCGCCAATTTTGTGGAGGCTTTTGCTTTCTTGAAGAAGGTGGCGAAGGTGGCGGAAGAGGTTAAACATCACCCTAATATCTATAACAGCTACAAAATAGTGCGGTTAGAAATTTTCACGCATGATATTGAAGGATTAAGCACCGCCGATGTCAGACTGGTGCAAGAACTTGACCCCTTGATTCACGACTCTAATCGGCGCAAAGGTGGTAAGATAGACTGAATGAACAAAAAAACGCATGTAATTTATTCTCTAATTGTCGTAGCACTAACTTTATTAGCTTTTTACGGTGCGTTAATTTTTGGAGCAGGAGAAACAGGAGAAACAAGAGAGATAATTTGGTGGGCTATTGCTGTTACTCTGGTCGTATTCTTCGGGTCGTTAATTGCGCCTGCTATTTTTCAACGTGGAAATCCTAACCAAGGAATTTATGGCAAGTTGAAAAAGAAAGAAGGTGCCAAGTTTTATCAAGATCCGATTATCTGGTTGTTTGTCGTCTTGGTTGTTTGGTTTTTTCTTTCTTTTCTCTCTTTTAGTTAACATAAACTAATACAAGATGGCCACCCAAACAGATCTAAATGAGACCGCTCGGGCCAAAGCGACAGCGCGCGGGGTACTTTTATTTTTCGGGGGAGTTTTGGTTGGAGTACTGTTAATCATAACTGCGTATTATTTGTCTTTGCCCGAAAAGTCAGAGGTGGTGGCCGAGACCGACAACGCCATTGAAGAGGTCGCCGGGAGTCCTACCGAAATTGAAAATCAAGCGGACCAAGAAGCCAAACCTGAAGAAGTGCAGTTTAGTGATGATTCCACCCACACCCTTTACCAAAATGTCGGTCTAGGATTTTCGCTGAAGTACCCGAAAGACTGGCAATTGAAGACGGGAGCGGGTAATAATTACGACAAATCGGTCATTACCCTGACCAGTCCGGAGACTTTGGCTAATCCTAATTCGGGCGTGCCCAGCGGGGAATCCTATCTGAAACTGGAGGAATTATCCGTTTATTATTACGAAACACTAGGCGATGAAATTGGTGGAAAGCTGAACGGTCGAAGTGCCAAAACGCTTGATGAGCTAATTGAGAACGACTCGACTATCACCCGTTTGAGCGATATTACTATTAACGGATTACCCGCCGTGGAGGTGCTCATGGCTGGTCATTACAGTTCTTACGCGGTTTTAATTGAAAATAAAGGGCATTTGTACAAGCTTTACTTTACGAGTGCTTGGGAAAAAAAGGACTTAACAGCCGAACAAATTCAAATTAGGGACTCTTTTCAAATCTTGCCATAACTTGACTGTCAGCCGATTTCCGCTATATTTGAAGAGCTTTGGGTAAACCCAAAGCTAGAGCGAAGGAGCTGACAATGAGAACGTTTCAGTATCACGCAGTCAGAGACTTTCCGGGCAAACAATTTCTGCGTCAAATGCCCGGGTTCACCTTAGAGCAACAGGCCGATATTTTGCAGGAGTGGTGGAATGACATTCGCCAGCATTCGGTTTTTGGCCGGAACGGTTTATTGCCATCATTCTCCACTTTTCTGAAGAATGACGAAGGTTTCAACATGCTGGTGACACCTCAAAGTGACGTTGCCGACTACGCCGTTCGGCCTTGGTCAACGGAGTGGGGCTTTTTCTACGAGAGCCGCAATACTCGTTATCAAACAGGTAAAGAAGTGGTGGACTTTAGCAACCCTGATAAGGTTATTTACTCCTACCTTCCGGCGTACAGGCTCAAATACGTTGCTTTACTGCGTCGGGGGCCGTTCGCCGTTTATCGGCTGTCTGTTCCCGAAAGAAACGGTGAAGAAGCTTGTGCCCAGCCCGTGGTGGCGCGACTGGAGTCGGTTAAAGAAGTCACGGCTTTGGATTTGATCTCCCACCGACCAAGCTGTGACGAAGACCCGTCCCCCTATGCCTATTGGCATTGTCTGCTTGATTCACTCTTCTTGTGGGTGAATAGGACCTGTAGCCAAATGACGAAAGATTTGGAAGGTGCCCTGCAGATTGAGCGGCAGGTGGAGCTGTTCAAGACTGTGCACAACCTTTCCGATAACAACAGTTCGTTCACGGCGTAGAATTTGACCGTGCTTTCCTCTTTGTTCATTTTTTGCCCGTCCTACTCTTGGGGCGGGCTTTGCTTTGTCCATTTTCTTATATAATAAAAATGAATAAGTAATTGAATAGTATGAATCCTTACGTCAACAATATAGAGGAGCTCTCCGTGCAAAATGAAACTTTCCGCACCGTGCTTTTTACCACCAAGAACAGCCAGTTAGTTTTAATGAGCTTATTGCCGGGCGAAGATATTGGTACTGAAACGCACCAAATTGATCAATTTATTCGGGTAGAACAGGGCGCGGGGGAGACTATTTTAGATGGAAAAAAATATGCAGTGAAAGACGGATCCGCCATTGTCGTGCCCGCGGGTGTGGAACACAATTTAATTAACACCTCCAAAACGGAGAGCTTGAAGCTGTACACCATTTACATGCCGCCCGAACATCGCGCAGACACTGTCCACTTGACCAAAGCGGAGGCGGAAACAGACTCGAACGACCACTATATTGCGGGCAATTAATCCTAGATTTTTCTGCTACTTCTTGCTAAGCTGTTTTTTGGGAGAAATAGATGCTGTATTCAGGATGTATCTTACGCAATTATGACCCTTCATGGCTGAGAATTTCTATTATGAGTCGGCACACTTTGAATGACGGGGTCACGCCCGACATCAGACTGGAAGGAATGTTCGCGGAGCATTGGCCCCAGTTGGGGCCCCCGTCAACGCTGATTGGCCAGTACTTGCGCAAAGAAATCTCTTGGTACAACTTTGATAGAGGGTATTCTTCTTACTTAGCTACCCAAGCACAGGCTGAGGTTGACCAACTGATGGACAAAATCGCCAGCGAAGACGTGATTGTGCTGTGCATTGAAGCGGAAGAACTGGATGTTGCCAAGTTGAAGTGTCATCGCCGACTGCTTTTGGAGCACATTCGACGCTTAACACCCGACTTGGTCGGCCCCGTTCGCTGAACTTATTGGAGCAGATTTTGGTCTGCTTCTTTTTTTAATTAGAATAAAGCAATCAATACTACCTCTTGGAGGTCATGGTACACCTAATGATTAGAAGACAATTTCTTAATTGGCTTCGCGCTGAGGAGACTCACGAAGTGAGGCTCCGGATTTCAGAGCCCGACCGACAAGAGGTAGTATTGGTTGCTTTTACCTTCTATTAAACCAGCCGACCAATAGCGGTGGCAATTTTGGGCGCGACCGATTTGTCTAAGGCGTCGGGTAGAATGCGGTCGGCGGTGGGCTTGGTTACCATTGAGGCGAGCGCTTGGGCCGCCGCAATTTTCATAGCAGTATTTATTTTGGTAATTCTAAAGCGGGCGACGGCTTGAAAGATGCCTGGGAAAGCTAAAACATTATTCACCTGATTAGGAAAATCTGAACGGCCAGTGGCTACTACTTTCGCCCCCGCCGCCAAAGCTTCTGCGGGCATAATTTCAGGGGTAGGGTTAGCCATAGCAAAAATTATCGGGTCTTTGCCCATCGATTTAATCATCTTTGGGGTAATCAAATTAGGTTGGGAAACACCAATAATAACGTCTGAACCTTTGACCGCGTCGGCTAAGGAGCCACATAATTTTTGGGTGTTAATAACCTTGTTGACTGAAAACTTGTAGTTGTTCAAATCTTCCCGCTTTGAGCAAATTGCCCCTTTGGAATCAACTAAAACAACGTCGCCCAGCACTTGATTGGCGCCGTTTTTGACAAATTGACCGTTCTTGCGCTCTAGCCCCATTAACAGTTGAGTAATGGCGATGCCCGCCGCGCCCGCTCCAATAATAACCGCTTTCATGTCTTTGGGTTTTTTGCCGACCACCTTGGCGGCGTTTAATAAACCGGCTAAAACGACAATGGCAGTGCCGTGTTGATCGTCGTGAAAGACGGCAATGGGTAAGTCTTGCAGTGAATCCTCAATAATAAAGCAGTTGGGAGCGGCGATATCTTCTAAATTGACGCCGACAAAGCCGGGGGTAATTTGGCGCACAAACTTGATTATTTCTTGTGGGTCTTGCGTGTCAACAACGAGGGGAACGCAGTCAACGCCGCCGAACTCTTTCATTAAGACCGCCTTTCCTTCCATGACGGGTAAGGCGGCGGCGGGGCCAATGTTGCCCAAGCCCAACACGGCGGAGCCATCAGAGACGACCGCTACCACTCGACCGCGCCAAGTTAAGTCAAAAGAAGCCGGTTCATTTTTGGCAATCACTCGACAAGGCTCGGCCACGCCGGGGGTGTAAGCTAAAGCCAAATCATTCTTTGAATTGATAGGATTGCGCAAGGCCGTTTCTAGTTTGCCTTGGTTTTGTCGGTGCCATTTTAGGGAGTCGGAATAAATATCTGACATATTAAAAGTTAGTAGCGAACTTATTTATTATAACGCAGTAGTCTTATTTTAGTTCAAACGTGACCGTAATGGAGGCGTTGATTGTCTGTTCACCGGGGTTAATGCGACTTGATTCAGGAGCAACGGCATCAGCGGACAAGCTGGCTTCGGCACTTCTGGATGCAACAGGGTAAGGGTAATAGCCGTCAGCAGAGGCGGCACCCGGTGTTAGTTCTAAAATGCGACCAACCTTCTGCCCCGTGGCCTTGGCCATGGCCTCCGCTTGTGTTTTGGCATCCGTCAAAGCTTTCGTTTGTGCTTCCGTTTGGTAAGCGATAACTTCTTCTTTAGACAGGTCAAAATTTGGCCCACTAACATTTTTGGCGCTGTTTTGGGTTAACACAGAAATCACATCTTCCGCCTTGGCGGTGTCTGTTAGTTTGATGTTGAAGGATGTAGTGACGATGAACCCGTCTTCAATGTAGTCGTCGTTCTGCCATTTCATTTTAGGATTCACAGATACAGATGTTTCTATATTTTTCTTCTCAATGCCTAATTTCTCTAGGGCGTTGACAATGGTAGTAGCCTGAGCGGTATTCTCTTTGTTGGTGTCGTTTTGGTTGGATCCTTCTGTAACCAGACTGGCGCGAATGCGCGCTTCGTTGGGGGTGGCTTGCACTTCAGAGGTGGCGGAGACGGTAATGGATGGCAAATTGTTGACGTTCACCTTGCTATTCGTGACTAGGTAGGTGAGTAGAATTATCACAATCCAGCTGAAAACAATTTTTAAAGGTCGAGCATTTTGCAAGTTCATAAAACAATTTACTTATCGTCTTTATTTTAGCAAAAAAATAGTTATCTTCTGTCATCAATTTTTAATCTGTGTTAGTTTTTAGACAGGAGGATGGTTCTATGGTGGCACTAGCGGTGACGACAGAAACAGATCATAAAACAGAAGAAGATCAAACCCCAAGAAGAATCAAGAAAGGTTCTTTGCGAACGGTTTTACGAGCTTTACTAAGCATTATGAAGGTGATGGAGAAAACAAAATGTACCTGTGGTGGGTGCATCTTCTCCCTTTGCTACAAAGAGTCAAGCAACTCTTGGTATTTTTTGGCTTATTCCAGCCAGCTAGACATCTGCGAAGCTCACATCTTGTTGGAAGATGGTTTAGACCAAGTTGATTGGCAAGACGCCAATCAGCGCCAAGTAGTTCGTGAGGCTTTTTTGGCCACCTTGAGCCGTTGGCGGACCTCACACCGCACCTTGCACAGTCTTGGCAAAGATAGCTGTCAAGCGGTCTGTCTGAGACAGGAAGGAGTCAGTTGATGGCCAAAGAAATCGGCACATATAAGCGACCCACTTTTACCTCATCGCATTTATTCGTACCGCGCCCCAGTTCGGGGCCAGCAGTTCCGTTTCTGCCCAAATGGGTCAAAAGCAAGCTCGGCTTGCGTAATCGCGATCGCAACACTTAACCGCGGTTTTTTCAGATCAAACTTCAGGCGCGCTCACGCGCGCCTTTTCTAAATAGTTAATTAGTGATTTTATGTCATTAGAACCTCTCCCGAATTAGGAGACAACCACTATGAACTAAATACTGGTTGGCTCCGTAACGAGGAGACTCACGTAGTGAGGCTCCGGGAATTTGGGCAAGACATAAAATTACTAATTAACTATTTAACGCCCAAGGCTCCGGATTGCAGAGCCCGACCGACAAGAGGTAGTATTGGTTGCTTAGTCCCTTCGGGAATTTGCGCTGGACATAAAAAGCCTAATAAGGTAGAGTTAACCGCATCAAATGCCCTCAACATATTTAGACAACCTGAAGAAACCAATCATCGGCCTTGCTCCCATGGATGGAGTGACGGATGCACCTTTCAGACAGATTACCGCGCGGGTGGGTAATCCTTCTTTAATATTCACGGAATTTGTATCGGTGGAAGGTCTGGCCAGAAACGCTGTCGCCCTATTGTCTCATTTGCGCTACGACCCGGTAGAAAGACCCGTTATCGCTCAACTGTACGGCATAGAACCCGAATCATTTCGCACCGCCACCGTGATGGCCTGTTTGCTGGGCTTTGACGGCATTGACATCAATATGGGCTGTCCCGCCAAAAAAGTTTCCAAACGAGGCGCGGGGGCTGGCTTAATCACTAATCCTAAACTTGCGGAGCAGATAATAAAAGCCTGTAAAGAGGGCATTAAAGATTTCGCAACGGGCCGGCAACTTGACGATTTGCCCCTCAAAGCAAAAATGAAGCAGGCTTTGCGCAAGTTAGCCAAAGAGAATGGAGTGACGGCTAAAAATTTGGTGCGCCAAGAGTTGCCCTTATCTGTGAAAACGCGCATCGGTTTTGATCGACCCATGGTGCTGGAGTGGTTCTCATTCTTAGCCGAGCAAGATTTAGCCATGATCTCTATTCACGGACGAACACTCAAGCAGATGTACACGGGGCAGGCAGACTGGGAGGCGATCGGGCAGGCGAGGGCTATTATTAAAAAGAAAAGTCATACTCTGGTATTAGGTAACGGGGACATTAATACGAGGGGCGAGGCATTACAATATATACAAAAATACGGGGTGGATGGGGTCTTGTTGGGGCGGGCGGCTTTAGGTAATCCTTGGGTATTTTTGGGGCATCAGCCGACCATAGAAGAGAGAACGGTTATGGCCATTGAGCACGCCCAGCTATATGAAAAGCTTTTGCCCGTCACCGCTTTCGTCGCTTTTCGTCGCCATTTAGCCGCTTACATAAAAGATATTGAAGGGGCAGCCAAGTTGAGAGCCAAGTTAATGCAGACAACTAGTGCAGAACAAGTGGCTTACAACTTAAGTTCTTTAAATAAATAGGGTATACTTTAAACAGATAAGTAAAAAAGGAGAAATTATGAATACTCCAGACCCAACCATGCCTGCAGACGATGTAGCAACCACACCATCAACAGATATGCCTATGGGCGCTCCAGCCGACATGCCTGCCGATGACGATGCTGACGACGCCACCGAAGGCGCAGATATGCCTGAGGCTCCAGCTATGCCTGAAGCTCCCGCTTCAGACGACGCTCCTGCCGAAGATATGCCTGAAACTCCCGCTCTTTAGTCAGACCACAAAAGCCGTCAGCAACTATCTTTGTATAGTAGTTGACGGCTTTTTCTGTTCTTCCTCGTACTTTCTCCAACTAAGGTGGTTGGTCTTTGCTATAATGAACAAAAGTAAGCACACCTTATGTTTGAACTACCAAAGCTACCTTACAGTTTCAGAGATTTAGAGCCACACATTGACGCTAAAACAATGGAGATCCATTACACCAAACACCATCAGGCTTATTTAGACAAACTTAATGAAACATTAGCCGGCTCGGGCGAAGAGAATAAAAGTATTGAAGAACTAATTAAAGAGGTAGCCGACTTACCTGACGCCTTGCAAACTGTCGTTCGCAACCACGGGGGCGGTCATTTAAATCACACTTTGTTTTGGCAGTCTATGCATCTGGTCGAAAATTCTGAACCCGAAGGGGAGCTTCTTGAGGCTATTAATCAATCTTTCGGTAGCTTGGAGACCATGATGGAACAGTTTACCGATGTGGCTACTAAAAGATTCGGTAGTGGTTGGGCGTGGTTAGTAAAGAAAGAAGACGGCTCTTTGGCGGTCAGCTCAACCGCCAATCAAGATAATCCTTTAATGGTCGGTGTGGCTGAATTGGTTGGGCGTCCTCTATTGGGCTTAGATGTATGGGAGCACGCCTACTATTTGTTGTACCAAAACCGCCGAGCTGACTATATCAAGGCTTGGTGGAATGTGGTTAATTGGTCTGTGGTCGCTGAGCGCTTGATGAATAAATAAAAAAAGGCGAGTAGTGTTACTCGCCAGAAAGGGGCTCTCTAAAGCTGACAATCATGTTGTCTTGCAGAATGAAGTCTTTCTCTTCGTCTGTCTTGATAGGCTGAGATTGTGACTGTTGATGCTGGTGTTGAAAGATAGCGACTTCCGCTCGCGCTCTCATTGGAATGGGAGCAAAGCCGAAGCTGTCAGCCCAATCTTCAACAGACAGACATACCCTGCTTAGTCTGTTGGGTATGGTGGGTATAACTTCTTCAAACCAAGTAATCTCTTCTGCTGGGTACAATTCTTGTAAAAAAGGATAAGTGGTTGCGACTGATGTATGAGCGGTCAACACAGACTGACGACGTAAGATGGGAGGTAACCCCAGCAAGATACGAGCATCTTCTACTGTTATGTAATGACCGCGGTTCGGCCTATGAAAGTCAAAGCTGTAAGAGTAAAATCCGGTGTTGTGATAAACAGCGATTGCTCCCCCCGTCCATTGCCTCATCTCTTACTCCGTTTGTTATGAGCCAACCCCATATCACCAAATAATCAGTGTATAATCAAGTCATGACCACACTTATTACGGGCGCTGCCAACGGTTTGGGGCAGGCATTAGCAGTCAAATTGAATGAGCAAAATCACCAATTAGTTTTAGTTGATATTGATGAGGTCTCTTTAAAACGGCTGTCTGATTCTTTGAAAAACGCTCTGCCTTACGTAGTAGATGTAACTAACGAGGCAAAAGTGCGAATGATGGCTGAAGATTTATCTGCAAAGAGCATTAATTTAGATGTCATTATCAACAATGCGGGGGTTGGCATTTATCAATCCTTAATTAATATGCCTCTGACCGATTGGCAAAAACAGCTGGACGTTAACTTGACGGGCCCTTTTTTGGTGAATAAATATTTGGCACCAATGTTGGTACGGTCGGGGCAAGGAAAGATAATCAACATTGGTTCGCGCATGAGTTACACCTTTGCTTTGGAGCGTTCCGCTTACTGTGCCTCTAAATTCGGTCTGAAAGGATTATCTTTGTGCTTGGGCGAAGAGATGAAAGAGCATAATGTGCAAGTCACTATTATTGAGCCTGACAGTATTTTAACTAATTTTCGGCAGGAGCTTTCTGCCAAAGAAGCCCGAGCGGCGCAGGGGGAGCTTTTTTTACAGCCGAATGAAGTGGCTCATTTTGTGAGCGAAATTATAGCTGAAAAGCAAGATTGGCACAATGAGTTTAAGTTGTTGGCTAGTGGCTCTGGCATGCATGTTGAATTCGTTGACAACACACCTATTTAAGTATTAAAAAAGTGCCGTTTATCACCTTCGGCCACTCTGTTTTTGTGGTCTTTTATGATACCGATCCAGAACAGACATCTCTCCCAAAAGTTGGCTCTGAGAATTTTTTTGACGGAGTTTCGGTAGAATTTGAGATACTTTTTAAACGGCACTTCCAAGCTAATTAGTTCACCCAATAATAGGAAGAACTTGGGGCGGTTGTTGATATGAAATTGAGAACAGGCGTCACTGAATAAAGCCAAATTAAGCCGTGGTTGTACCCCTGTTCGGTGCAGGGCTAAATGAAGCGCCAATTCTAATAGGGCGGGCTCACTGGCAAATTTGGGGTCTAGAAATTTAGTTTGGGTGAATTTTTTTGGTTTGACAATAAAATAATCTAAATTAATCAATGTGCTGGCGTGGCTGTTTTTTGTAGTGATGGGCCAAGCGCAGTTTTGCCAATCAAAGCCATAAACGGCTCTACACTTGGAGGTGCCGAATATAACTATGGGTTCATTGTGAAATCCTAATATATTATTCCAGTTAGATGAAATTTCACTACCCGCTTTTTTTACTATCAGATAAGTCGGTTTTTTAGCGAAGGCTTCATTGGTGATACCGGCGAAGTTGGGGTTGTCTGGTTCGTACTCTATTATTAAGCGACGCTCATCTCGATTTGATGGTTGCTCGGCGGGGGTGTAGTAATCGTCACTTTTTAAATATTTTTGAGGAAACAAAGAGGAAGTGT